>JAABUS010000052.1_pt1 | contig 250272 bp, 221 predicted proteins | sample 5560161 | NCBI WGS metagenome assembly JAABUS01 (sample SAMN10711885, study PRJNA513376) | rock metagenome | isolation source: Antarctica rocks | place: Antarctica: Victoria Land, Trio Nunatak nord | collected 2016-01-04
TGAGCTTGCGCTCGTAGTGGTCGCGCCCCGGACCAGGGTGCATCGTCTGGACGCGGGCCGCCAGGTGGAGCGCGTTGTTGAGCGCGCGGTTGCCGTTCCGGGACAGGCGGTGCCGGGTGACCTCGCCGCTCGAGACCTCGATCGGCGCGGTGCCCGAGTAGCTCGCGAAGCGATCGGCCGACGCGAAGCGGCCGACGTCTCCGACATGGCCGAGGATCTTCGTCGCCAGGACGTCGCTGATGCCGAAGACGGTCGTGAGCGTGGTGCCGCTCGCGGCGACGGCCGCGGCGCACCGAGCCCGGTTCTCGACGAGGGCCCGGTCGGCCCTTCGCAAGTCGGCGACCAGCGCACGAGCCATCCCCTTGCGCTCGAGCTCGACCGCGGTCTTGGGCCGGATCCGGTTGAGCAGCCGCGCGGCCGCCTCGGTCGACAGCTCGGTCGGGCCGCCACCTGGCAGCAGGTCGCGCAGGAGGCGGTGGAGCCGGTTGACCACCCGGCGGCGCTCCCCGGTCAGCTCGTCGCGGCGGTCGGACAGGAGCCGCAGCACCGTGCTGTGGTCCTCGGGGCCGACGCGGCGCAGGTCGGGCTGGCTCTGGGCCACCCGGGCGACGCTGGCGGCATCGATGCCGTCGGTCTTGCGTCCGTGGCCGCGGGCGAGCAGGCGAGCCCGGGCGGCGAGCGTCGCCGGCACGTCGAGCACCGTCTCTTCGCTCGCGACGAGTCGCTGGGCCAGGAGGTGCCCGAGACCCGTGGCACCCTCGACGGCCCAGATCCGGTCGGGCCAGCGCTCCGCCCATCGCAGGAGCCGCTCGAGGGTGGTCCTGGTCGCGGCCACGCGCAGCTCGCCAACGGCGCATCCTGTCGGATCGAGCGCGACCGCGGTGTGCGACGACTGGCTTTGACTCAACGCACTGCTGCCCGGCCGGCCCACGTCCATCGTACGCGGCCACCAGCCGGAGGTCAGCCATGCCAGCCATCGGGATCGATACCCACAAGCGGACGCTCGCGGCCTGCGCCGTCGACGAGGTCGGGGCCGTCATCGACGAGCGGACGTTCAGCTGTGATCCGACGGGCTTCGTCGAGCTAACGGCCCTGGGCCGGGGGCGTCGCTCCCAAGGTCAGGTTCGGGATCGAGGGCTCGGCCTCGTACGGTGCACCCGTGGCCCACCACCTCATTGCCGCCGGGTTCGTCGTCCGTGAGGTTCCGCCTCAGCTGAGCCGGCGCGAACGAGCTCGCAGCCGACGGCCGGGCAAGAGCGACCCGGGCGATGCCCTTGCGATCGCCCGGGTGACCCTCCGCGAGCCCGACCTGCCGCCGGTCCGGCTCGAGGACCGCTCGACCGAGCTCGGCCTGCTGGCCGACGCGCGCGACGACCTCGTTCACGCCCAGACCCGGGCCCGCAACCGTCTCCACGCCCACCTCGTGATCCTCATGCCGGGCTACGGCCGGACGGTCGCCCAGCTCGTCAGCGGCCGCCAGCTCGAGACGATCGAGCGTGCCCTCGGTGGTTCGGCCGGCGTCCGGGGCGAGCTCGCCCGGGCGCTCCTGGCCGAGATCCGCGACCTGGGTCGGCGGGCCAGCGAACTCGAGCGATCGATCGCGGCGCTCGTCGCCGGTCACCCGCTACTCGAGTTGCCGGGAGTCGGGATCCTGACCGCCGCCCGCCTCGTCGCCGAGGTCGGCGACGTCGCCCGCTTCCGGTCGCCGGCGGCCTTCGCCATGCTCGCCGGGGTGGCGCCGATCCCGGCCAGCTCGGGCGAGACTCAGCGGATGCGCCTCAACCGCGGTGGCAACCGGCGGTTGAACCGGGCGCTCTACACGATCGCCCTGAGCCAGGCCTGGCATCACCAGCCGGCCAAGGCGTATATCGCCCGCAAGCGCGCGAGCGGGAAGAGCTGGGCCGAAGCCGTGCGCTGCCTCAAGCATCGGGTGTCCCGACCGGTCTTCCGACTGCTCCAGGCGGGCCAGCTGGAGTGGGCGCGCGCCGCTTGACAACCATAGGAGCTTGTCAAATGCGAGAATCAGGGCCTCGGTTGCGTTTGACTAAGCGTGACGGACGGCGATCTCCGTCCAATCGCGGGATCAGCTAAGCGCAGCTGGACGCGCATCGCCGGTTCGGAGACGTCAGGACGATCAGGCTGGCCCGTCACGGCCGCCACCGGATTTCGCGGCGGCCGTGAAGGCCTCGCTCGGGGCTCAGCGCCCGAGTCGGGCGCCCGTCGGGGAGGTCGCCACCTGAGGACGTCCCGTCAGGTCGTTGGCGGTCGGCGATCGACGATGGGCGCCTGGTTACCCACCTTCGCCCGGACGCGCGAAAGGACCCACGGGAATGTTGCGCGGTCCTCGTCCGCGATTTTCGCGACGGCGTCGCCTACGGCCTCAGCGCCCCCGCGAGCGCCCTCACCCGCTCGGGCGTCTCGGCTGGAACGGCCGGACCCAGATACCGTCGGAGTGCGAAGTACTCGGGCAGCGGCCTGTCGTCGGTGATGAGCGGCCCGTCGCCCGCCAGCCTCATGACCTCGTGGCCCTCGACGAGAACCAGAGAGCGGATCACCTCGATCCACTCGTCCGCCGTAGCGGCAGGGGAATCGGACGCCGCCCCGAGGTCCTCCAGGACGCCCGGTCGCGCGAGCACGGACCGCATCGGGCCCTCCCGCAGCTCGAGCGCCGCCTCCGAGCCGAGCAGCAGGTAGCCGTGCTGGCCCGGTCCGTACATCACGATCGCGTGCGGGAACGCGCGGTCGAACGACCGGATGTGGGCGCGGAACTCCTCGATCGACTGGCCGCGAGGCATCCACTGCATCATCACGCCGCCGTCGCTGAGGCGAGCGCGACCGGCCAGGTAGTACTCGTAGGACGAGATCACGGACACGCCGGCGCTCGAGATGGGCGGCGGCGGGTCGGTGACGATCACGTCGTATCGCTCGTCGGTGAGCTCCACGTGGTTGCGCCCGTCGGCGATGATCACGTCCCCCCGCGGGTTGGCCAGCACCTCCGCCGCGTCGTCGAAGAAGTAGCCGAACATCGTCGGCACGGAGGGCACCAGCTCGACCGCGTCGACCTCGAGCCCGGCGATCAGCCCGGCACGAACGACGAGCCCATGCCGAAGGCGACGACGAGCGCTCGCTCGGCGTCCGGCCGGAGCATCACCGGGACGATCGTCATCAGCTTGGCGTCGACGGTCAGGCTCGTCATCGACGTTCCGCCGACCCACAGCCGCTTGCGCCTCCCCAGCTGACCAGCCTGGGTGGACGCGATCTCGTCCTCGGTGCTCGCGTCGATCCGCCCGCCGACGTTCAGGATCCGGGCGACTGTCGGGTCGACCACCAGGCCGGGCCGGACGGCCGTCGCGACGATCGCGGCGGCGACCAGCGCGCCGACCGCGGACGTGGCCGCCCGGGTGCGGCCTCCCAGACGCGCCAGGGCGAGCGCGATCCCGGTGGCGGCGTTGACCAGCGCGAGCAGCACGACGGCGGTGGGCGAACCCATCGCGGGGATGACGACGAACGGGATGAGGAATGTGCCGCAGATGGCGCCGAACGTGTTCGCGGCCAGCAGCTGTCCCGCGGCGGTCGCGACCCGTCCGGACCGATCGGCGAGCAGCGCGGACGCGGCGGGGAACGCCAGGCCCATCACGATCGTGGTCGGCAGCACCACCGGGAGCGCCGCCGAGAACAGCATCTGGAACACGTCCGCGAGATGCAGGGACGCAATGCTCCGAGGCTGCGAGATCACCCGCACGAGGCCGGTGATCGCGAGCGCCGCGGTGGCGATCTGGCAGGCGGCCAGGAGCGCGACCCAGTTCCGGATGCCTCGGCGGAGCGTCGCGAACAGAACCGCGCCAACCGCCAGGCCGACGAGGAACAGCGCCAGGATCACCGTGAAGACGTAGGTGGAGCCCCCGGTCCCCGACGCGAGCAGCCGGGTCCACAGCGTCTGGTAGCCGAGCGACGTCAGACCGGACACGAAGGCGACGAGCAGCGCAAGCGTCGGGCGGGACGGCGAGCCGCCCGGGACGGGGAGCGCCGCGACGGACGTCGCTACGGTCGTCGCGAGCGCTCCGGCGTGCCGCCCCGTCCACGAGCCGGTCCACCGCCGGTGACGCCCGCGCGATGAAGACCGCGACGATCCCGGCAATTCCGGAACAGGCCGCGCCGACGACGAGAGCCCCGGTCAACCCGAGCAGCTCGATCAGCACCACACCGGCCAGGAGCGTCCCGACGATCGCACCGGCCGTGTTCAACGCATAGAGCCGCCCGAACGCGCCGCTCAGGTGCTCACGCCCCGCGAAGTGGCGGGTGAGCGTCGGCAGCGTGGCGCCCATCATCACCGTGGCCGGCCCGAGCGCCAGCAGCGCCAGCCCGAACCGCAGCAGCGCCAGGACCTGGGGCTGCTCCTGGAGCGCCGAGTACGCGCCGCGGTACAGCTCGTGGATCAGCTGGAACGTCAGCGGCGTGAGCAGCACTACGACGACCAGCGCGATCTCGAGCAGGCCGTACATCCTGAGCGGCGAGCGGACCCTGTCGGCGATCCGCCCGCCGACGACGCTGCCGATCGCCATCCCGCCGAAGAAGCCGGTCAGGATCGCCGAAACGGCCTGTGTCGTGTTCCCGAACACGAGCACGAGCTGGCGCGCCCAGACGATCTCATAGATGAGACCGGCGGCGCCGGACAGGACGAAGATCACGTAGACCAGCGCGGTCGAGCTTCGCATGCGGGCGGACGAGCTCCAGCGGGGCGCGACTCGGGGCAACGTCGGCAGAGGATACCGGTCAACGACCTGTCGCAGGGCCGCGCTGATGTGCGATCGGCAAATCGTCAGCTCGGATCCCCACGGCTGGGACGAGCTCGTCAGCGAGGCCCACGGGGCCGAGAAGTACAGCCGCCGGCTGCCCGAGCGCGTCACCCGGAACGGGCGGTCGCCTGGCTCCGGATATTGGGCGACGGGCTTCGGACCGCGGCGGCGATCCCGGAGACGGCAGACCCTACTGCGCGCCATCTACGAGGGAGTCATCGTCGCCGGCCCCCAGATACGCGCACGCAGGCTGGTCGCTCCGCGCCGTGGCGCTCAGCCGGCAGCTGCGCTGCCGAGCTCCACCAGGCGAGCACCTGCGTCGGATGCATTGCGGTCGATCGCGAGGACCTCCCGGAACGCGCGGCGTGCCGCAACTGGGCGGCCGAGGCCTGCCTGCGCCAGCCCCTCGAGATAGCGGCACTCGGCCCTGTGACGCCGAGGGAGATCGTCGTCGAACAGGAGCAGCGCCGGGAGGGACGTCGCGAAATAGTCGATCCGGGGTGATTCGCGAAGCCGGCGCCGGGCCGACCGCAGGAGCGCCCGGAGAAGATCGGTGGCAGCCGGCTCGATCCCGAGCTCGCGCAGCGCCAGGGCCCGCCAATAGGCCGCCTCGCCGAGCGGCGCCGTCGGGTCCCCTTGGACACCAGACGCCCGCTCGAGCCAGTCGCGCGACGCTTCGGCCGAGCCTGCAGCCCGGTGGGCCAGGCCGAGCAGGAAGTGGACCTCGTTGTGAGGCGTGAGCAGGTGCCTGCCCTCGCCGAGGTTCGGCGGGTACTCCAGTCCCCGCTCGAGGGCAGCGATCGCGTCGGCCGTCCGGTCGGTTGCGAGCGCCTGCCGGGCGAGGCACGTGTTCGCCGCTACCCATTGCCTGGAGACGAGCCCCTCGCCGCCTTCCCAGGGATGGAACCGCCGCTCGACGAGGACACCGAGGGCGTCCTCGTGACGACCGAGCTGGTTCAACAGCGTGAGCCGCTCGACGGTCAGGTCGTCGCGTCGGCCGACCAGATCGGGCCGGGCGTCGAGCTGCTCGAGCCGTTCGGCAGGCGGCTCGCCGAGCCGTTTGCGCAGCTGATCGAACTCGTATAGCAGCCGCGCGTCGTCCGGGGCGGCCCGCAGGGCGCGAACGTAGGCGGCCCTTGCGCGGTGCGGCCGGCGCCGGACGTTGTACTCGGCGATGCCGAGATTCCGGTGGACGATTGAGAACGATGGGTCGAGCCGGCGAGATCGCGTCCAGGCGCGGATCGCCTCGTCATGGCGTCGACGGTCGTAGAGCAGGTTGCCGAGGTAGTACGGCGCGCGTGGATCCTCGGGGTCGAGACGCTGCGCGACCTCGAGCACGGCTATCTCCTCGAGCCGAGCCGGAAAACACAGGTCCGGCGGCATCGCTCGGCCGCGCGCCGCGTGACGTCGCGCCGCGACCTCGTCCCCGAGACGATCGGACGCCCACGCGATCGTGTAGTGGACGAGCGGATGGACCGGTGGCCCAGACGGGTCCCGCTCGATCGACCGCTGAAGGACGGCGATCGCATCCTCGTACAGCCCGGCAGCGGCGTAATCGTGGGCCACATCGAGGCGGACCTGGACGTCACCGGGCTGATCGTTGCTGCGGGCAGCCGGGCCCGCGTCGCCCGCGAGGAGCCACCGCTCGTCGCGGGCCCACGCATCGTGCGGGTCGTCACGCAGGACCGCTTCGACAACCTTGATCGCCTCGTCGGTTCGGCCCAGCCGGCGCAGCAGGGCCGCGCGCAGAACGCGCGCCGAGGAATTCCGGACGTCGGCGGCAAGTGCCCGCTCCAGGGCGGCCAGCGCGCCGCGCACGTCGCCCCGGCGCGAGACCACCGTCGCCCGGCCGAACTCCGCGGCCGACTGCCAGGCGCCGTTCCAGCTCGCCTTCGCGAACGCGGCCTCGGCCTCGTCGAGGCGGTCCATGAACCGCAGTGCCACGCCCAGCAAATGGAAGGGCTCACCGTCGGTTGGGTTGGGGTTGAGCCGGGTCAGGGTTTCGATCCCACGCCGCAGGTGCCGCTCCGCCTCCGGCAGCTCGCCGCGGCGCAGGTGCCACGCCCCGAGGGCCGTGCTGCAGCGGCTGTCGCCGGGGTCGCGCCGCAGGCCCTCGCGCCAGTACGGTTCGGGCGCCCGCGTCGCGTGGCGGTACTGATCGAGATGTCTCCCGGTCAGGTAGAGCTCCTCGATCGAGGCGATCCCCTCGGGAAAGGGTGGCTCGGTGGCGGGCGGCGGCGGAGCGGCGGGCTCGATCCGCTGCGGGCGGTGGACGATGACCGGTCGCCCCTCGGCCGCGAGCACCCGCAACTCGAGGTCGGACCGGTGCACGGCGGTGCCGACCGGGACGCGCTCGACGAACGGCGCGTCGGGGGCCAGGTCGACCACCCGATCGAGGACCGCGCCGCCGCCTGGCCCCATCACGACCACGCGGGCCTCGGACAGGGGTCGGGTGACGCTCACGCCGATGCGCACCGCATCGTCGTCCAACGCCAGGCTGACCGCCGCGTCGAGGGTTGCCTCGTGCGCCGGCCCGATCGCCCGGATCGGGTACCAGAACTGGCTGAACGTCCGCGTCTCGTACGGCCCCAGGAACGAGAAGTCCGGCTGGTTGTCGGTGAAGACGCCGGCCATGAGCTCGATGTACGGGCCGTCGGCGTCGGTCAGCTCACGGTCCCAGGCGTACCCGAACTCGTGGTTGCCCCACGTCCACTGCTTCTTGCCGGGCGCGATGTGGTGGTCGGCCCAGTGGACGAAGCCGGCGTCGACCGAGTGGTCGTAGCCGCCGAAGAAGTCGGCATGGCTGCCCATCGCCATGTACGAGGTCGGGACCGGGATGTTCCGGTACCAGGAGAGGTCGGCGTCCTCCGGCGCTCGCGCGCCGTAATCGACGCCGTAATACCGGCCGCGCGAGACCGGGAAGGTCGACATCGCCCGCTTCGCGTGGTCCGCGACGTAGGTGACGTCCGGCGGGAAGAACGACTGGTAGCGATCGTGGACGCGGGCGGCAACGTTCGCCCACCAGAGGAACGTCTGGACCTGCGGCGTCCGGTTGAAGAGGCGGACGCGGACCTCGACGACCGAGGAATCGGGATGGAGCGTCACCGCGTGCATGCCCTTCATCCGGTTCATCGGCTCGTGCTCGCTGCACCAGACGGTGACGCTGCCGTCGTCGCCCTCCTCGATCGACCAGTCGACCGGCATGAACGTCGACGGCCGGTGGTGCTGCGGCCAGTTGAACTCGACGCCGCCACTGACCCATGGCCCGAGCAGCCCGACGAGCGCCGGCTTGATCACGTTCTGGCGATAGAAGAAGTCGTAGCCGTTCGTCCGGTCCAGCCCGACGTGGATCCGGCCGCCGATCTCGGGCAGTACCATGAGCCTGACGTAGCGGTTCTCGAGGTGGACGGCCGCCCAGGCCCGGTCCACCCGCTCGTCGGAGAGGCGGTCCGTGAACGGATTCGGGTAGACGCGACCCGAGCTGCCCTGGTAGACGCGTCTCTCCAGGAACATCGGGTTGGGGTCCGGCGGCAGCGCCGGATACGTCGGGATGACGACCGGCTCCGACCAGGCGGCGACCGGCCGATCGGCCAGGCCGCCCGGTCGGTCCGGGAGCCGGAACGGCTCCGGCGGGGTCACGTTGCCACGATCAAGCCGGGCCGAAGGTCGCCGCAGCGCGCTCACCGGATCGTGAGCGCGGCCCATCCCGCGGCGTCGCCGGCCTCGGGGGCCGTCACGTCGTTTCCGGCCTGGACCAGCCCGTGGGCTGCGGTCAGCCCTGCCGGCCCGGCGCCGATCACCTCGATGTGCACGGGCTCACCGGAGCGTGTCGCGGCCACCTGCCGCGAGAAGGCGATCGAGCTCGACCCGGTCGGGGAGGCTGGTCAGGTCGCCGACCGCTGAACCGCGGCCGAGATACGTGCTGACATCAGTGATCTTCACCGGCCGGCGCGCGCCTCGGCCACCGCCCGTACGGCCTGCGCGCCGCGTTCGGCGATCCCGGCTGGATCCCCGTCGCCGGTCAGCCAGCTACCCAGCCCGACAGCGAGCGCCCCGGCCCGAATGAAGGCCGGCGCCGTCTCGATCGTCACGCCCCCCGTCGGGACGAGTGGGACGTCCGGGAACGGGCCGCGGAACTCGCGCACGAAGTTCGGTCCCGCGACCGAGGCCGGGAAGAGCTTGACCGCGGCTGCGCCGGCGCGCCACGCCGCGAGGATCTCGGTCGGGGTATAGGCGCCGGGAAAGGCCGGGACGCCCCGCTCGGCGGCCCATGCCACGAGCGCCGCGTCGGTGTGTGGCATGACCACGAACCTGGCGCCGGCGTCGATCGCCCGCCCGGCCGCCTCGATCGAGAGGACCGTGCCCGCGCCGACCGTGAGCTCGCTGCCCTCGGCATGGCGGGCAACGGTCTCGATCGCGGTGAGGGCCTCGGCCTCGGGGTCGTTGAGGGTCAGCTCGAAGGCACGGACGCCGCCGCGGAGCAGGCCGTCGGCGATGGCCGCGACGCGCCGCGCATCGAGGCGCCGGCCGATGGCGACGACGCCGCCCTGGTGCAGGCCGGGTGGAAGGGCCGGTCGCACGATCACCTGGTCACCCCGGCTGCCGGCACGGAAGCCTCGAACCCCGTGACCGCCTCGGCTTCGAGTCGCGCAATCAGGCCATCCAGCGTCGCCGACTCAGCCGGATCGAGGCTGCGCCCGGGCGCCCGCAGCTCGCCGGACAGGAAGATCCCGCGCCGGACGAGCACACGCTTGGCGCCGAGCAGGAGCAGATCGGGCGACTGACCGGTCGGATCCCATCGAACGACATGTCGATTGACCTCTGGCGCGGGTGCCCGGGCAGCGTAGTTCACCTGACCTGAGGCCGACTGGCATGACGGTCGGTGCCGCTCGGCGGGATTGACGGGTCGGATGGCCCGCGCCTACCTTGCGGAGGCCATTTGGTACGAATGGTGTGCACGACCGGGGAGGTAGTGCAAATCAGAAACCGGCGAGCACCGATGCGTCCCGGGATCCAAGCCGGGCTCGCGGATCGCGGGCCGCAATCGAGGAGAGTTGATGACCACGGAAGACCGGACTCGGAGCGCCACCTGGTGGAAGGTTGCGGCCCTCGGGACCACCTTCGCCATGGCGTTTGCCGCCTGTAGCGGCACCGGCGGCACGGCCGCCCCCACGACCGGCGGTGCGACCGCCCCCCCCACGACCGCCCCCACGACCGGCGGCGAGAGCGCCGCTCCGGGCGGCGACAAGCCGCTCTTCGTGGCAATCAACAAGGCCGCCGACCAGCAGTACTTCATTGATCTCCAGACGGCCTTCATCGAGAAGATCGAAGAGCTCGGCGGCACCGCCGAGAAGTTCGATGCGAAGGACCAGGCGGAGCTGGGCGTGAACCTCGTCAACGACGCCATCTCCAAGGGCGCAAAGGGCATCGCGATCACGGTCCCAGATCAGGCCATTGGGCCGGCCATCGCCAAGGCCGCAGCCGACGCGGGCATCCCGCTCGTCGCGACCGACGACCCGATCGAGGACGAGGCGGGCAATCCGATCCCGTTCGTCGGGTTCGACGGCACGGACATGGGCAACAAGGTCGGCGAGGAAGCCGGCCGCCTCCTGAAGGAATCCGGCTGGCTGACGGACGGCAGCGTCGTCGGCATGCTCGCGGTCGAAAAGCAGGACCTGTCCGTGTGCGAGCTGCGCACCGAGGCCCAGAAGGCCCAGCTCGAGGCCGCCGGCCTGCCCGCCGACCGCATCTACGACGTCGCGAGCGGCGCGACGGTCGACACCGCCAATACCGCCTCCGGCCCGGTCATCACCGCGCATCCGGACGTGACCAAGTGGATCGCCACCGGCTGCAACGACGAGAGCGTTCTCGGCGCGATCAACGCGCTTGCGGCCGCCGGCGTCCTGCCTGCCGACATCATCGGCGTGGGTCTCGGCGCCTATGAGGCATGCCGCCCGTGGGCGGCCAGCCAGGACTCGGGCTTCAAGGCAGCGTTGTTCATCTCCGGCCTCGACGTTGGTGCGGCCGCGGCCGAGGTCCTCTACAACAACGTGGTCAACGGGGACGAGATCCCGGCGATGACCGTTGCGAAGACGACGATCGTCAGTCCCGACAACTACACCGACGTGATGGACGCAACCTCGATCGCCAACTGCGGCGGCTGATCCCGCCTCCTCCGGTACTGTTCGCGTCAATCAGCCACGCAGCCGGCGACGCTGGGGCCCAGTCCACCGATGACGATTGCCGCGCCTCGCGACGCATCCGCACCGCCGCCCCCCGAGCCACCGGCCCCGTCCGGGACCATCGAGATTCGGGGAATGACCAAGTCGTTCCCCAACGTGCTCGCCCTGCGCGACGTGTCGATCGACGTTCATCCGGGCGAGATCCTCGCGTTGATGGGGGAGAACGGCGCAGGCAAGTCCACGTTGCTCAAGATCCTGTCTGGCGACTATCAGCCGGATGGCGGCACCGTCACCCGCGACGGTGAGTCGCTCGTGTTCGCGGCGCCGCGTGAGGCACGCCAGGCGGGCATCCGGGTCATCTACCAGGAGCCCGAGATCATTCCGGGCATCGACGTCGCCGAGAACATCTACGCCGGCGAACTGCCCATGCGCGGACCGTTCGTCGATCGGGCACGGCTCGACGCGCTGGTCGCCGAGGATCTTCGCCGCTACGGCTTCGAAGGCGTCCTGCCGACCAACCTCATGGGCGACATGCTCTCGTCCGCCCAGCGCCAGCTCGTCGAGATCATGCGTGCGCTCAAGTCGGGCGTGCGTGTGCTCGCCCTCGACGAGCCAACCTCGTCGCTGACCGACGAGGAGGTCGAGCGCCTGTTCACGCTCGTCCGCCGGTTACGCGACGAGGGCGTCGCGATCATCTACGTCAGCCATCGCATCAACGAGATCCTCCGACTCGCCGACCGTGTCGCGGTGATGCGCGACGGGAAGCTCGTCGCCGCTCGAGCGGCGAGCGAGCTGACCCAGGGGGAGATCGTTCGACTCATGGTCGGGCGGGAGCTGACCGACGTCTTCCGCCGCAGGCCGGCCGTCCAGGACCGCGTCGTCCTCCGCGCCGAGGGGATCCGCAGCGACTGGCACAAGGGCGTGGACTTCGAGATCCACGCCGGCGAGGTCGTCGGCTTCGCGGGCCTCGTCGGGGCCGGCCGGACAGAGCTCGCAAAGGTCATCTTCGGTGAGCTGCCGCGAACGGCCGGAAAGATCTCGGTGGACGGCCGCGAGGCGTCGATTACCAGCCCCACCAGCGCAATCCGGGCCGGCATCGGGCTCGCTCCCGAGGATCGCAAGCGCGAAGGGCTGGTCCTCATCCGATCGGTCATCGAGAATGCCTCGCTGGCGATCCTCGCCCGGCTGACCCGGTTCGGCTTCGTCCAGCGCCGCCTCGAGCGGCGAATCGGCGCCGAGTACGTCGAGCGGCTCGCGGTCAAGACCCCCTCGCTCGACCAGGAAGTCGGCAAGCTATCCGGCGGCAACCAGCAGAAGGTCGTCCTGGCGCGCTGGCTCGCCGCCAAGCCGAAGGTGCTCATCCTCGATGAGCCGACCCGCGGGATCGATGTCGGCGCCAAGGCAGAGATCTACCGGCTCATCGACGAGCTCGCCAACGACGGCCTCGGGATCATGTTCATCTCGTCCGAGTTGCCCGAGATCCTGGGCATGTCGGATCGCATCTACGTCATGCAAAACGGGCGGATCACCGGAGAGCTCCAGGGCGGCGAGGGCGTCACCGAGGAGCAGGTGCTCGGGCTCGCGATGGTCGATCACCTCGCCATGACCGCGGAGCAGGCGAAGGCGGCGATGGAAGCAGAGGGACAGCTGTGAGCGCCGCCGACACCACCACGACCACCCCCACCACGCCGACCACGCCCTCCGTCATCCGCCCGCGTCGCGGGCGCGGGCTCATCCGCCGGGTCATCGCGGCGGTCGGGGTCGACAACCTGTCGCTCGTCCTCGCGCTCGTGCTCCTGGTCGTCGTGATCGGCAACCTCAGCCCGCTGCTCGGGATCAGCGGGGGGCAGTTCTTCTGGTCGTGGCAGAACCTGATGAACAGTCTCGCCCAGAGCATCGTCATCGTCGGGCTCCTGGCGATCGGCGAGACGGTCGTCATCGTCGCCGGCGCCCTCGACATCTCGGTCGGCTCGATCGCGAGCGTGGCCTCGGTGTTCTCGGCGATCATCGTGACCCAGGGGGTCCTCGGCAGCTTCGGCGCGGGCTCGATGCAGCTGGCGATCCTGGCGGGGATCGCGGCCGGGGTGTTCTGCGGTGTCATCAACGGCCTGATCGTCACGATCCTCAAGGTGAATCCGATCATCGCGACCCTGGGCACGCTCGCCGCGTTCGACGGGTTGGCATTCCTGATCGCTCCCGAGGGCAAGCCGATCGGCGTCGTCACCCAGCCGGAATTCACCTGGCTCGGGACGGGCCGGTTCCTGCAGGACCTGCCGATCCCGGATCTCGGGGGCCGCCCGTGGCCGGGCGTCCCGGTCATCTTCGTCGTTCTCATCATCGTCGCCGTCGTCATGCACGTGGTCATGCGCTACACGGAGTTCGGCCGGTCGATCTACGCGATCGGCGGCAATGCCACGGCGGCCCGCCTCGCCGGCATCAACCTGCGCAACGTCCGGATCACGATGTACCTGATCTCGGGTGCCATCGCCGGTCTCGCGGGCGTGCTCCTCACGGCCCGGGTAACCTCAGGCAACCCGATCAACGGGCGGAGCCTCGAGCTGCAGGCGATCACCGCGGTGTTTCTGGGCGGCGCGGCAACGACCGGCGGACGCGGCACGATCGTCGGCACCTTCCTCGCCGTGCTTCTCGTCGGCGTGCTGACCAACGGGATGAATCTGCTCGGCGTCGGCGCGTTCTACCAGCGGGTCGCCCTCGGCATCCTGCTCGTCGGCGCAGTCGCGGTCGCCCAGTACCGGCAGGCGCGGGCCGAACGCGCGCGGACACGGATCGCCGCCGCCTGAGCGGCGGCGCATCTCGCGGGCCGGTCAGGCGGCATGGTCGCAGCGCGCTGGCACGACCGGCCGGCGGTCGCCCTCGAGAACGACGCGGTCCGGCTCGTCGCCGTGCCGTCGCTCGGCGCGCGGGTCGTCTCGCTCGTCGATCTCCGCAGCGGGCGGGAATGGCTCGTCCAAGGAGCAACGAGCGGCGGGGAGGAAGCCGCGGCGGCCTGGGCGGCAGACGACGCGGTCTTCGGCGGGGCGGAGGCCTTCGGGTGGGACGAGTGCCTGCCGACGGTCGCGCCGTGCCCGGACCCACTGGATCCGACGGCGCCCGCCCTTCGCGATCACGGCGACCTGTGGGGCCGCCAGACCGTCATCGAGCTGGGCGCCGATGGGCTGGCAGCGACCTGGACGAGTCCCTGTTGGCCGTTCACGCTTCGGCGGGCGATCCGGCTCGATGGGCCGCTCGTCGTCGTCGAGTACGAGCTCGTGGCCGATGGCCCGCGCCCGCTGCCGGTCCTCTGGTCGATGCACGCGCTGCTCGCGCTGGAGCCGGGATCGACGCTCGTCGTCGAACCCGCGGTCCGCGCGCGCCTGACCCATCACGCGGGGTTCGGCTTTGCCGACGACCTCGAGGCGATCGACTGGCCGGGTGGGTCAACCGCCGCCGGCACCGCACCGCTCGACCGCGTGCGCGGGGTCGAGGCGGGCCAGTCGGCCAAGCTCTACCTCGATGCGAGCTCGGGCTTCGCCGTCGCCGCCCGCGGCACCGACGGCGCCGAGCTCCGGTTCGATTGGGATCGTGCCGTTGCACCCGCGCTCGGGATCTGGCTCGACTACGGCGGCTGGCCGACCGGCGAGCGGCGCCACCAGGTCGCGCTCGAGCCTACGACGTCGCCCCACGACGACCTCATGTCCGCGATCGATGCGGGCCGGGCACGGGTCGTCGAGCCCGGGAGCCTCCTCCGCTGGACCGTCCGCCTGGAGCTCGTCGTCCCGACGTGACTGGGTCTTGTGTCAACCCCCGCGCCACGTCCTGTGCCGCCTCGCCGACGTCCCACGCGGGTTCGACGTCCCGTGGGGCCAGGGTCCGCTACTCGTCGCGGCCCGCCTGCATCTCCCGGTCAGCCCGGGCCAGCGCCCCTGACGAGGTCGCGCCCGGCGACGAGCGCGTGCAGCTTCGCCCTGGCCACGCCGCGGGCGGTCTGCGAGAAGCCACAGTCGGGTACCAGCGAGAGCCGCTCGGCCGGGACGTGCTCGAGCACTCGCTCGATCCGCGCCGCGACGTCGGCGGCGGTCTCGACGTAGGAGTTCTTCACGTCGACGATCCCAACGGCCACGTCGAACCGGTCGGTCAGCGCCTCGAGCAGGTCGAGCTCGGCGAGCTCGCGGTTGGCGAACTCGAGGACGAGCTCGGCGACCTGGAACCCGCGCAGCTGGTCGAGGACCGGGCCATACGTCCGCTTCGCGAGCGGGCGGCCCACGTAATTGCCGAAACACAGGTGGGCTGCCAGCCGCACCTCCGCCGGGACGCCCTCGATCACCGCGTTGAACAGGCCGGCGAAGTCGGCCGGCGCATCCGGGTGGATCGCCGGGGACGGCTCGTCGATCTGGATGAAGGTCGCGCCGTCGGCGACGAGCGCGCCGATCTCCGCGGCGAGGATCGGGATGAACGCCTCGGTTGCGGCAACCCGGTCGCGATAGACGCCACCGGCGGCGAGCCGGCCGGCGAGCGTGAACGGCCCGGGGATCGTGACCTTGAGCGGACGCTCCGTCCGCGTCCGGGCGTAGCGGAACTCGTCGACGACGCCGAGCCCTTCCGGGGCCGTGATCGGTTCGAGGACCTCGAAGCGATGCTGCTGGTCGTGCCCCGGCGCGCCGACCCGGCGCTCGGGGGCGAGCGGGCGCAGCCCAGTCAGGTGGCGATAGAACTCGGCCGTGAAGAAACCTGCGCGGCGCATCTCGCCGTCGGATACGACATCGACCCCGGCGTCCTCCTGGTCGCGCAGCGCGGTGTCGACCGCGTCGTCCTGCATCTCGCGGATGTCAACCGGCCCGAGCTCGCCACGTCCCGCGGCTGCGACCCCGACGACGAGCCAGGAAGGATGGGCATGCGAACCAACGACGCTCGTGACGAGGTTGCCCCCGAGCGTCGCCGGTTTCGCGGTCGCGCTCACCCCGCCGTGACCGCGACGGGCGCGAACGCGTAGGCGCGGGCCGGGTTGCGCACGAACAGCGCCGCCTGGGCGTCGTCGCCGATGCCCCGCTCGCGCATCGCCGCGGCGAACTCGCCCAGCAGGAACGTCATCCCGGGCTCGCCGCCATACGTCGTCCAGTAGCCCTGGCGAGCCGCATCCATGCCGAGCATCAGCTGGTCTCCGTAGCCGTCCTCGAACAGCCACGCGAGCAGGGTGAGCGTCCCGTTGTCGACTTCGGCCTTCCAGCGGAACCCCTGGTCGTATTCGACGAACGCGCCCGTCGCGAGGATCTCGCGATGGTAGCCGCGGTCGATGACCTTGTCGGTGTGCGACAGGGTCACATGGCGTGGATCGACACCGTGGTCGGCGAGGAGCCGGACCTGCTCGAGCGCCCCCAGGCCCTCGGAGCAATGAGTCAGGATCGGGCTGCCGGTCGTACGGTGGGCGCTCGCGGCCGCCTCGTAGACGCGCCGCTCGCGGGGGGTCAGCGAGGGTTCGCTGCCGGCGATCTTCATGACCCCGGCTAGATATTCGGTCCGCTCGACGACGGGCCCCAGGTAGTCGTGCTCATCGATCCCGTCCTCGATATCCGCCCGGAAGCGCTCGGCGAGCTCGTCGACAGAGCCACGCTCGGACCATAGGTCCGCGGCGTAGTACTTTGCGAGGTGGAGCCCGCTCGGAGCGATGACGTGGACGCCGCTCCGGCGACTGATCTCGACGAGCTTTCGCACGTTGCGCCCCGCGCTGCACGGCATCGCATCGACGACGCAGGCGAGCCCGAGGTCGCGGGCCGGGGCGAGCTCGGCGACGGCCCTGTCGACGTCGCTCAGGTCGAAGTCCGGGTACAGCTCGACCGGTCTCCCGCCGTCGATGACGAGATGCTCGTGGGCGTACGTCGGGCCGAGGTCGGCGGGCTCGATGTCGCCGAGAACGGTTCGGATGTAGGTCACGCGGAGGTTTCCTCGAGCGCACTCATGACGACGGCGGCCGCGCCCAGCACGCCCGCGTGATCCCCGAGCCGGGCGACGCGCAGCTCGACGACCCGACGCTTGGGGAAGATGAAGGCGTACTCGCCGACGTAGGCCTGGACCTCCGCGAGGAACAGGTCGGCGGCGCTCATCGGCCCGCCCGCGAGCACCACGACCGTTGGGTTGTAGGCGTGGATCGCGGTGACGATCGTGGCCCCAAGGTCGCGCCGGAACTCGGCGAGGATCTCGGTGCAGATCCGGTCGCCGGCGCGGACGCCTTCGACAAGGGCCGGAAAGCCAATCGAGTGGGGATCCTCGCGGAAGCGCCCGGCAAGCATGCTCGGGACTCTCCGGCCGAGCGCGTCGCGCAACCGCCCGGCGACGGCGTCGGCAGAGACGAGCGTCTCGGCACAACCGCGGTTGCCGCACAGGCACAGCCGGCCGCCGGTGTCGATCGTGAAGTGGCCCACGGACACGCCGTCGCCCAGGTTCGATGTTTCGAACGGCCGGCCGCCGACGACGACGCCGCTGCCGACACCGGTCCCGATCGTGAGGCCGACGACGTCGTCGACGCCGCGGGCAGCCCCGAAGCGCCACTCGGCGAGGGTGGCTGCCGCGCCGTCGTTGACGCACCGGACGGGGACGCCGAACTCCGCCTCGAGCTCCTCGCGGAGCGGGAAGCCCTCGATGCCGAGGACCTTGCCCGGCAGGTAACGCGAGCCGAACGCGGTCTCGACGATGCCCGGCAGAGCGATCCCGATCCCGGCGCAGCCGGCCCCGATCGCGTCAATGTTCGCCCGGGCATGGGCGTAGAGGAGAGGCAGGACCGCGTCCTCGAAGCCGCCCCGGCTCGTGTCCTCGAGGGTTGGTCGCTCCACAGCGCCGTCGAACCGGACGACACCCGACTTCAGGCGCGTCCCGCCGATGTCGAACCCGATCAGGTACTCGCCCGACGCGCCCATTCCGTGCCCGGCCCTCGTGCTACTCGGCCCGAACCGGCTCGGTCAGACGCAGGATCGCACCGTCGGCGACCAGCCGCGCTCGGAGCGCGTCGACCGCAACGTCGCGCGGGTCGCTGCCCGCGGCGGCCGCCATCGCCGCTGCCGTTCCGGTGGCCTGGCCCATCGCCATGCACTGGGCCATCGAGCGGACCGACGCATGGGCGTCGTGGGTCGCGCTGAAGCAGCGCCCGGCGACGAGGACGTTGGCCGCGTCACGCACGACGAGCGTGCGATACGGGATCTCGACCGCCTGCCCGTCGGGCAGGTATTGCCAGCGCGTGTCGGCGCCGGCGTGGTGATCCTCGATCGGCGCGCCGCACAGGCCCACGCCGTCGTCGAAACGGATGGCGGACAGGACGTCGTCGCGGGTCAGCCGGTAGTCGCCGTACACCCGGCGCGTCTCGCGGACCCCGATCTGGGTGGAGAGCGTGGCCAGCCGTCCGCGCTCGTAGCCGGGCACCTTGTCGGCCAGGAACCGGACGTACTCGAGCGCCTGGCGGCGACCAGCGATCTCGGCCGCAGTGAGGAAGTCCGGGTCGGTCGCGTTGACGAACAGCTCAGTCATTGCGGGCCACGCTCAGGCGGTGACTCGGTGACCGAGAAGCCGCCATCGACCTTGAGGACCTGGCCGGTGATCGCACGCGCCTCGCCGGACAGGAGGAACGCGGCCGCGTCGGCGATGTCCTCGGGCTCGAGGAGACCCCCCACGAGCGGCTGCTTCCAGTCCACAAAGGCCACCGTGGCCGGGTCGCTCGCCGCCCGTCCCGCCATCGGCGTCCGTGTCAGCGATGGCGCAACCGCGTTGACCCGGATCCGGTGCGGGGCGTAGTAGGCGGCCATCGTGACCGTCAGCGAGGCGATCGCGCCCTTCGCCGCGGCGTAGGCGTGGGTCGGGAAGTGGGCTGGCGACGGATGGAAAGCGAGGATGCTGCCCATGTTGAGGATCGCTCCGCGCATGCCCTGAGCGTCGCGTTCCTGCTCGAGCATCCGGCGGATGGCGGCGTGGCACATGAGGTACTGACTGCGCAGGTTCAGCTCGAGGGTCGCGTCCCAGCCCGCCGGGGTCGCCTCGTGGATCGGACCATCGCCGAACCTGCGGCCGCTGCCGCCGGCTACGTTGAACACGGCATCGATGCGGCCGAACCGCTCGACCGCCGCGGCGACGGCCCGCTCGGCGGCGCCCTCCTCGCTCAGGTTCGCCGTCTCGTAGGCCGCCTCGCCTCCGCTGGCGCGGATCGCCTCGACGAGTTCGCGGCAATGGTCCTCGGTCCGCGACGCGACGAGGACCTGGCCGCCCTCGGCGGCGAAGCGTTTCGCGGACGCTGCGGCGATCCCGGTAGAGCCGGTGACGAGGCAGACCCGGCCCGCGTAGCGCCGGGCCGTCATGCCGCTCTCACTCGTAGGTCTCGGGGACAACGAGCGCGCCGTCCGGGTCGTAGGCACGGGTGACCCGGCGGAAATACTCCTCGTAGACCCGCTCGAGCTGCTCGGCGCCGGCCGTCTGGCCGACGAAATGCGGGCTCGTCAGCACGACCGGCGGCATCCCGAGCTCGACGAGCCGTTCGGCGGTCCGCGTCTTGAGCATGTTGACGACCGCAATCGCCCCGATCGATGAAGTCGGGCCCACCTTGAACGGCAGGCCCTCGATCGCGACCGCGGCGTCGCCGGCGTGGCTCGCATTGTCGATCACGATGTCTGCCACCTCGGCTAGCTTGCGCCCCGAGGGATGCCGCGAGTCGGTGGACCGCGTGTGATCGAGCGACGTGACAGCGACGACCGGGAGGCCCATCGCCTTGGCGTACAGGGCGACCTCGATGACGACGCCGTTGATGCCCGTGCTGGAGAAGATGAGGAACGCGTCGCCCGGGTGGAGCTTGATCTGCTGGAGGATGATCCGCCCGAAGCCGTCGACCTTCTCGAGGAACATCGCCTGGCGGAGGCCGTTGGGGCCCACGACGCCGACATGGTTCGAGATCGCCAGCTCGGCGATCGGGTGAAACCCGGGAAAGCTGCCGATCCGGGGGAACATCTCCTCGGTGTTCATCCGCGAGTGCCCGGACCCGAACACGTGGACGAGGCCGTCCGCCGCGATCGTCCGGCCGAACAGGTCGGCCGCCCGCTCGATCGGGTCGAGTTCCGTCCCCTCGATCCGGTCCAGGACGGCGCGCGCCTCGCTCAGCCAGCGGAGCGCGGCATCGGGGCGGGTCTGGACGGTCATCGTGCGGGTCCTCCGAGAGTGAAGGGTTCGGGCCGGTCGGGCCGAGCGATCTCATGCGTCGGCCAGGAGCGAGGCGGCGATGTGGTCGGGGCCGGGCAGCGGGGCGTCGGGATGACCGGCTCGAGCGATTCGGTGGCCGCCTGAACGGTGCGCTCGTAGTCCTCGCGGAGGATGTCGTAGGGGTCGAGCGGGTTGCCTCGATCCCTGTGCTGCCTGAAACGGCTGCGTCGCGGGCCGCTGTAGAGTGCATTCGCTCGTAACGCAAGCATATTGGTGGCGCGCCCGACAGGATTCGAACCTGCGACCTTCGGCTCCGGAGGCCGACGCTCTATCCACTGAGCTACAGGCGCGCGAGGGGCCGATGATAGCGGCCAGCGTGGATCGAGATGCGGCCACGCGATACGCGGCGATTCCTGTCGAACGCCCGGCAGGGCAGGCGAGGGCTCACGAGCGGTGATCGACCGGCCGATGAGGTTGGTCGCCGCGATGAGTCTCAAGAACGAGATGCCAGGAGCACCCCGCAGGAGAGCACCATGACTGAGCCGACGACCACACCCTGGACGTGCCCGGGGCTGTCCTCACCTATGACGTCCGGAGCAACGACTCGAGCACGGCGCCGGTCCTGTTGCTGATCGGGTCACCCATGGGCGCGGGCGGTTTCGACACGCTGGCGGGGCACTTCACCGACCGCATGGTCGTGACCTACGACCCCCGCGGGGTGGAACGCAGCAAGCGCACCGACGACGCCAGCGAGTCCACGCCCGATCAGCACGCGGACGACCTGCACCGGCTGATCTCGAGGCTGGACGCCGGTCCCGTGGAGATCTTCGCCAGCAGCGGCGGTGCCGTGAACGCGTTGGCCCTGGTGGCCCGGCATCCGGAGCAGGTCCGGACGCTCGTCGCGCACGAGCCTCCCGCCGCCCACGTCCTGCCGGATCGCGAGGAGGCGCTGGCCGCGTGCGTCGACATCCACGCGACGTATCTGCGGAGCGGCCTCGGTCCCGCGATGGCGAAGTTCATCGCGCTTGTCAGCCACAAGGGTCCGGTCCCGGCCGATTACGCCGACCGGCCCGCTCCCGACCCTGCCATGTTCGGGCTGCCGACCGAGGACGACGGCTCCCGGACCGACCCGCTGGTCGGGCAGAACATCGTATCGGGCACCCACTATCAGTTCGACTTCGAGGCCCTCCGTGCGGCTTCGACCCGCATCGTCATCGGCGCGGGAGCCGAATCGGAGAGCGAGCTGGCCCATCGCGCGGCGGTGGCGGTGGCCGAGCGGCTGGGGACGAGGCCCGTCACCTTCCCCAGCGGCCATGGCGGTTTTCTCGGCGGCGAGTACGACCAGACGGGCGACCCGGACGCCTTCGCGGCCACGCTGCGCCAGGTCCTCACTGGCGAGGGCTGGATCACGCGCGAGGTGGAGCGCCCACCTGACCCGGTCATGCGTCAGCGGCCACTTCCCGGAACGCCAACAACGACCGAGCTGACCTCTCAGGACCCGGGGGCATGACGGGTCACGACCGACGACGCTCCCGGCGGCGGGTGCGTCGAGGCCGCCGGCGTGGCGGGTCGGCGACGAGCGGGACGTACACGGTCACCGAGGACGAGGTCCTGCTGGCCTATACGACGAGGGGATCAACTGTCCCGGCGTACCTCCGGCAGGGCTGACCGTCAGGGACGATGTCGCGGCCCCGCCACTCGGACGAGGTCCGCCTCCGTCCAGGCCGGAAGGGCGCCCGCGCGCGAGGCCACGAAGGCGCCGAGGGTGACCGCGCGCGCCAGGACGTCGGCGGCCTGTCGGCCGCGGAGCAGGCCGTCGAGCAGCGCCGCCGCGAACGCAGCGCCGCCGCGAACGCATCGCCGGACCCGACCGTGTCGACGACCTCGACGGCGGGCGGGCGGGCCGCCAGGTAGTCGCCGTCCAGCAGCAGGCCCGCCCCGTCTGCCCCGAAGGTGATGCAGACGGCCCGCAGCCCGAAGCGCGCGGATGCTGCCCGAGCGAATGCCTCGGGCGTCCGGGTTGTGCCCCACCCCAGCCCCGCGACGACCTCCATCTCGCTCCTGCTCAGCTTGAGGACCGTCGCCAGCGATGCGAGCTCCTCCAGCAGCGCCGGCTCCCAGCCATCGGTGCGGAGGTTGACGTCGTACAGCCGGACGGGCGACGGCAGCGCAGACAGCAGTCGGCGGGTCCAGGCGACGATCGGCTGCCTCCGCTGCGCCACGGTGCCGAAGACGATCGCGTCGGGCGACCACGCGATCGTCTCGGCCAGCGCAGCGGGGTCGAGAGCGAGCTCCTCCCAGGCCACGCCGGTCGCGATCGCGAACTCGGGGCTGCCTCGCCGGTCGACGACGACGCTGGCGGTCCCGGTCGGGCGACCGGGAAGGACCCGAACGAGCTCCCGCCCGATGCCCTCGGCCGCAAGGATGTCGAGCGCGCGCCGGCCGAGCTCGTCGTCGCCCACCGCCGTCGCGTAGCGGACGCCGTGCCCGAACCGGTTGAGGTGGGCGACGACGTTGAACGGCGCACCGCCGAGGCGGGGTCCACCGGGGAGCAGGTCCCACAGGATCTCGCCGATACCGAGGGCGCGCATCGATCGGCCCCTACTCGAAGACGATCGCGACCTTGCCGCTCGTCCCGGCGTCCATCGTCGCGTAGGCGTCGGCGGCCTGCTCGAGCGCGAACCGGTGCGTCACCGTGATCTCCGGGCGAAGGCTCCAGCGCGGGATCCGCTCGACCAGGTCCTCCATGGTGCCGATGCTCGTCACCCACGACCCGTGGATCGTCTTCTGGTCGTGGATCAGATCGGGGCTCGGGTTCAGCTCGACCGTGCCGCCCTCGCCGACAAAGGCGATCCGTGCCCAGTGACGGGTCGCGCGGACGGCCAGCTGGCGGCCGGCGGAGGCGCCCGAGGTGTCGATCGCCACCTCGCAGCCGTGTCCGTCCGTTGCCTCGCGGATCCGCTCCACGGATATTCGTCCGCCGGGACGACGAGGTCCGCCAGGCCCAGGCGCTCGGTCAGCGCTCGCCGCTCGGGCGAGATCTCGACGCCGATGAGCCTGGTGGCGCCGCGCGCACGCGCCAGCATGAGCGACGCGAGACCCATCGGTCCGAGCCCGACGACGAGCGCCGTGTCGTCACCGGACACGGCGATCCGCCGGATGGCCTCGTAGCAGGTCCCGAAGCCGCAGGCCACGCAGGCTCCGTCGATGAAGCTCATCGAGTCCGGCAGGCGGATGCAATCGGCCTCCTCGGCGAGGCAGTACTCCGCGTTGCCGCCGTCCCGCTGCCACCCGTAGGCGGCCCGCCGTGGGCTGGAGCAGCTGATCTGGTAACCCGTCCGGCAGTCGTGGCACAGCCCGCAGCCGCTGATGTGGTAGAGGAGGACCCGGTCACCCTCCCGGAAGCCCCGGACGTCCGGCCCCGTCTCGACGATCCGGCCGGCCGGCTCGTGACCGCAGATCACGCCCTGGTAGCGCTCCGGGCCCGTCCCCAGGTGCTCCCGATAGATCGCCCGGATGTCGCTGCCGCAGATCGTGGAGGCCCCCATCCGCAGGAGGACCTGGCCGGGCCCGGGCTCGGGGACCGGGAACTGGCGGAGCTCGACGGTCCGGTTGCCCGGCAGGACCGCGCCGAGCATCGACTTCGCCATGCATTGCCTCCCGCGTGTCAGGCCACCCGGTCGCCGCCCAGGTAGACGGCCTCGATTCGCCGGTCGAGCGTGGCGAGCTCGTAGGGGTCGCCGGCGACGACGACGAGATCGGCCAGCTTGCCCGGCTCGAGGGCGCCTCGATCGTCGGCAACCCCGAGGAGCTCGGCGGCCGCGCGCGTGGTGGCCAGCAGCACCTCGCGCGGCGACATGCCGCCGTCGGCCATGAGCGCCAGCTCGCGCAGGTTCTGACCGTGCGGTGTCACGCCGCTGTCCGTGCCCATCGCGATCCGGACGCCGGCCTGGACGGCGCGCGCGAACGACGCTCGGTGCGCGTCGATGACGGCCCGGGCCTTGTCCACCATGGCCGGCGCGACCTGGGCGCCCGCCTCGACCGCGTCGATGACGCCCTGCGGGGCGATGAGCGTGGGCACCAGCCAGGTTCCGCGCTGGAGCATCAGGTCGACCGCCTCGTCGTCGAGGTAGATGCCGTGCTCGATCGAGCGGATCCCCGCGCGCACGGCGTTCTTGATCCCGTCCGTCGCCTGGGCGTGGGCCATCACGAAGATCCCCGCCGCCGTCGCCTCCTCGACGAGCGCATCGAGCTCGGCGGGTCGGAAGTGGGCGTGGGTCGGCTTGTCGCGGGGCGAGAGGACGCCGCCGGAGGTCGCCACCTTGATCACGTCGGCACCCATCCGGATCAGCTCGCGGACCTTGGCCCGCATCCCGTCGGCGCCGTCGACGATCGTGTCCGGCACGCCGGGATGCGTCGCCAGCAGCATCAGGCGGTTGCCGGAGGGCAGCCACTCGTCGCCGTGGCCGCCCGTCTGGCTCAGCATCGACAGGCTGACCTGGAGGCGTGGTCCGGCGATCAGCCGATCCTCGAGCGCCTGCTTGATCCCGAGATCGGCGCCGCCGGCGTCGCGCGCGCTCGTGATCCCTGCCCGCAGCGTCGCCTGCAGGTTGTGCGCCGCCACGTAGAACTGGTACGAGAACGGCTGATTGGCGAGGACCATGCGGTCGATCGTGCCCAGCACGACGTGGGTGTGGCAGTCGAACAGCCCGGGCAGGATGGTCCTCCCCTCGAGGTCCACCCGCTCGTCGCCGTCGAGGCCCGGGCCCACGTCGACGATCCGGCCTCCCTCGACGGCAACGTCGGCCGGGGCGGGGTCCGCACCGGTGCCATCCCAGACGCGCGCACCGCCGAACACGGTCCTGGTCATGACCTGGCGCCGTCCGGGGCCGCCGGCTGGGTGCCGGCGGCGCTGATCGTCGCCCGAAAGAGGTCCGCGCCGGCCGAGGTGCGCAGGCGGCATGCCCAGCCACCGTCGTGGGCCCAGGTACGCGCCTCGATCGCGTCGCCTGGTCCGGCCGCCGCCGCGTACTCGAGCCGCAGGTGGAGCGGACGCCGGTGCACGACCGCGGCCGCTTCGCCACCGGCAGCATCGAGCGCGTCCAGGAGCCAGTCGACGTAGACCGCGTTGTTGACGTGGTTCATCGGATCCAGCTCGTGCGCCCGCACCGTGAAGCGGCTGACCGAGGCGGCGGCCGGCGGTTCGGCCAGGGCGACGCGCACGAGCGGCTCGGCGAGGAGGCGCCCAGGGAAGCGCTCCAGGATCGCCGCCGGGACGCGGGTCAGCCGCCCCCGGCCATCGATCATCACCCAGTCCGTCTGGACCCATGCCGCCAGCCTCCCGTCCGCGGTCCGGCACTCGGCACGCCGCCTGGCCCAGATCCGCTGGTAGCCGAGGACGGCCGTTGTGATCGCCAGCCGGGCTCCCGTGGCGATCCGGTCGACCACCTCGATCTCGGCGGCCCGGACGACCCAGGCGAGGTCGTGCGCCCCGTACCAGCCGCGGTCGAAGCCGCGCGCCTCGGAATGCCGCCAACCGATGTCCTGGGCGTACCGGAGCAGGCTCGAGGTCCGCAGCAGCCCATCCGGCCCGGCCTCGTCGAAGCGGACGCGGTACGTGCCCGCGTGGCGCAGCTCATCTCCCCCCTGATCGGTCATGAGGGGCGGCCGGGGTCCGCCCCGGCGAGCGCTCCGGGAACACCCGGCCTCCCGCCGGCCAGCGCATCCAGGCTCTCGAGGGCGACCAGCCGGACGCCGGGCGTCGCGGTCTGCCGGGCGAGCCGGACGCGGCAGGAGCGGCGTGAGTCGAACACGACGAGGGCGGTGACCAGCCGGGCGCCCTCCAGCTCGGCATTCCGGCGGGCCAGGTCGAGCTGGAGGAGCACCTCGGCGTTGATCCCGCGGGCGCCCCACTTGCAGTCGTAGGCCTCGGCACGATCGGGCAGCTCCACGGTGACGTCGTAGGGATGGATCTCCGACCGGACACCGTCGAACAGGATGCGGCGCTCGCGGTGCACGGCCGCGGGCTGCACCCGCTGGGCAAGGAGCCGCTCGGTCAGCGCCTCGACGATCGCGCCGCGGTACAGGCTGCGGGCATGCTCCCCGCGTCCCGCGACGTCGAGTGCGGCGGTCAGCACGGCCTCCGAGCGCTCAGACTCGGCGGCTTCTGCCCGCGGACCGAACAGCGTCGGGAACATGACCCGCCACGCCGCCGGATCGTCGCTCTGGCCGTTCATGGCTGCCCGGGCCAGCAGCCGCTGGCCAGTCGTCGCGGCCGCCAGCAGCTGGGCGGCACGGGCGACCGTGGGATCCGCCTGGACTCCGGCGTACACGACCGCCCGAGCGTCCCGCGAGGCGTCCTGGAAGCGCATCGCTCAGCCGGTCTCGCCGAGCGCGAGCAGGACGATCTGGGGATAGGTCGACAGCCAGTCGATGGCCCGATGCGGGTCCTCGATCGCCTCGATCTCGACGGAGGCCCGCTCGACCGCCTCGAGGACGCCGGGCTCGACCGACGCAGTTCCGCGAGCGGTCGCGACCTGGACGAGGCGGGCGCGCCACACGGCGTGGAGATCGGTGACGTACTGCCACTCGTCGTCCACGGCCTCACCCGCTCGAGCAAGGGCGTCGAGCGCGGACGTCGCGCGGGCAATGGTGTCGTGGACGTCGGGCATGCCGACAAGGGTAGCCGGACCCCGGACCAGAGCGCGTGCCTGCGGGTGGCGGTCGAGGGTCCGGCGAGGGCTGGTGGCGAAGCCGTCAGTGCTGTCCGACCTGCAGGCCGGCGGACGGGACGTGTCAGCGAGCGGTGACGGAATCGCCCACCTGGATCGATCGCGTTGAGGCGCCCCGTGGCGGCGTCTCACCGGCGACCAATCGGTCGATGCGGCGGCTGATGGCGAGCAGCTTGCGCCGGCCGCGGTCGTCCCACGACCTGGAGTAGGCAGCCGTCGCGGCCGTGCGCGCCAGGGCAGCCTCACGGCGCAGGCCGCGCCGCTCCAGCTCGGCGACTCCGTCGAGGATCGCGCGGTAGAGCGCGGGCAGCTCCTCGGCGGGCGAGGGATGCGTCTCCATCACCGTTGAGGATGGCCCGTCGCTCCGGTGGCGGGAATAGCCTCACCGTTCCTCGGGAAGGATCAGAAGGAGTCATCCGACGGAGTGGCCCGAACGGGCTAGTTGCGCCGGCGCAACGGCCGCCGCGGGGTCTCGCTCAGTCGCCGGCGTGGCCGGTCGCCCTCACGGAGAAGCCGTCGGGTTGTCCCGTCACGGCCGTTGGAGTCACGGCGACGTCGTCGACCCGAGCGCCGGGCGGCCCGTGACGGAGCGCCTCGAGCAGCTCCTCCAGGGCTGGCACCGCCCCCTCGGCGGCACAACGGAGGGTCCCATCAGGCTCGTTGGCGACCCAGCCGGACAGACCCAGGCGCTTCGCCCGGCGGAGCACGAAGTAGCGGAACCCGACTCCCTGGACCTGGCCGCGCACGACCGCCTCGAACCTCGCCGGGGTCGAGGTCATGCGTCCGGCGCGCTGCGCGGCCAGGCGAGCACGAGGGCGTCGGCAACGAGCTCCGGGCTCACGTTGGCCTCGAGCAGCTCGCCGGCGCGGTCGAGACGGGCGAGGAACCGGCCCGTCGACCCGACGGGGATCGACCCGGCGACCGCCTGCAGGTCGTCGAGCAGCCCGGGATCGCGGAGCCGGGCGTGTTGACCCAGCTGGACGAGGGCGAGGTCCCGCGCGACGTCGCGCCAGACCTCGACGAGCAGCATCGCCGCGCGCCTCCGCTCCGAGGGCGGGACGCGCCTCGCGGTCGTGCCTTCGCCGGCGTCCGCGCCGATCGCGGGGTCTGGCGGGGCGCCCGGCCCGTCGTCCGTCGCGGCGGGCGGTTCGGCGGCGGGGGCTTCGGCGGCGGGGGCTTCGGCGGCGGGCGTCGGGCCGCCTCGCCGGCGTCGGGGGCCAGCCGTGGACGTCGGCCGGTCGGCCGCGAGGGCCGCCGCAGTGTCGCTCGCCGTGGCGAGCAGCGGGCGGATTGCGGCCAGGCGTCTGGCCCGGCGGGCCGCCAGCAGGTCGAGCAGGGTCCTCGCCATCTCGCCACGCTCCACGACGGCTCGTGGGGCGTGCGCGTACGAGAGGGCCACGCCCGGGCGGCCGCCGGCGACGCGCGCGAGCCGGGCCGCCGAGGGCGCGTCGGCCGCGCCGAGCGAGCCGAGCAGGTCCTCGATCTCCCGGACCCCGAGCGGCCCGAGCCGGAGCCGCGCACAGCGCGACCGGACGGTCGGCAGCAGGCGTTCCTCCTCGTCCGCGCACAGGATGATCGTTGCCCCGGCGGGCGGCTCCTCGAGCGTCTTCAGCAGCGCCGACTGCGCGTCCTCGTTCAGCCGATCGGCGTGCTCGACGATCACCACCCGGGCGCCGCCCTCGACCGGCAGCAAGGCGAGGTCCGCGATGAGGCGGCGGACCGTGCCCGGCTCCGCGTCCGCGCGGGCACCGATCCGGATCTGCCCGCCCGGGCCGTCCGGCGCGAGGCGCTGGAGATCCGGGTGGTTCCCGCTTGCCACCATCCGGCATGCCCGGCACGACCGGCACGGACGATCGGCCACGCCCGGGGCGCGGCACAGCAGCAGCGCCGCGAGGTCCAGGGCGAGCGTCGTCTTGCCGACGCCCGCCGGCCCGACGAGGAGGATCGAGTGCGCCCGACCGCTGCGGATGAGATCCAGACCGCCGCGGGTCGCGCCGGGCTGGCCATGAGTGCGCATGCCGGGCGGCATGGCACCGCCGGGAGCGCTGCCAGCCGCCTCAGGCGGCGGGAGGCGGCTCGACTGGTCCACCGCCGCTCAGGCCCCCGGCGCGTCCTCGGCCGGCTTGCGCCGGGTGGTCCGCCGCTTCGGCGAGGGCGACGACTCCGGATCGCCCGGGATCTCGTCGCCGGAGGTCTCCGCCGCTGCGACATCGGCCGCCTTGCGACGGGTAACGCGCCGCTTCGGTGGCGCTCCGGGCTCGATCCCGGTCGTCCCGGTCGCGGCCTCCGGTGCCGCACCATCGGTCGGCTCGGCACGACGGCGCGTCGTTCGGCGCTTCGGGGGCGCCTCGGCATCTCCGGCGACCGGCGCATCGCCGGACGCGGCCACGGCCCCGTCAGCCACGGTCGGGGTCGAGCGCCGCCGGCGTGCCGGCGGCGTCACGGGCCCCGCGTCGGCCGGATGCGGGACGGGTGCCGTCATGGTCGCCTCGGCGGCCAGCTCAAGTCCCACCTCGGCTGCCGTCCTCCGCCCGCGACGTGTCGGGCGCGGTGCCGGCGCCTTGGTCTCCGTGTCAGGCTGTGGCGAGGCCACGGTGGGCGCCTCCGCGCTGGGCATCTCGGCCGCGGAGGCCTCGGCGATCCCGCTGGGGCGCTCCCCGGTCGGACGGCCGCCGGTGGGGCGCGGCGCGCCACGCGTGCCCAGCTGGGCCCGGAGCATCGCCTCGAGCTCCGGCGGAACCTCGCTCCACGGCTCGTCCCCGCCGGAGCGGTTCGGTCCGCCGCCGCCCGGTGCCGGACGTGCAAAGCGCTCGTCCCGGTCACGCTGGGGTGGACGCTCGCGGGCGCTCACGTCCGGGTAGCGGTTGATGCCTCCGCCGCCGCCGCGGCCATAGCGCTCGCGGTCCATGGCAGCCGCGTAGGCACTTCGATTGCCACCACGTCCCCCGCCGGCACGACCGGCCTGGCCGCGACCGGCCGGACCGCCCGGACCACGCCCCCGCTGGTTGCGCTCGGCGAGCAGGTACTCCGGGATCTCCGGCTCCTCGAAGTCCTCGTCGTCCCCGAGCGGCTCGAGCCGCGACGGGGTAGGCGCCGGCGTGGAGGTGCCGAGCTGCGAGTCCCAGACGGACCCGAACGGCGTCGGTCGCGGGCCCCGGGGTGCCTCGAACACGGGCGCCTCCTCGGGCGCCTCGCTGAGCCCCACCGGCTCGGCGCCGACCGGGTCGAGGATCGCCGGGGCATCCACGCCTTCGCCTCGACCGCGGCCTCGACCGCGGCCTCGACCGCCACGCCGGCGCCGCCGGCGCCGTCCGTCGGCGTCGAGCTCACCGTCCTCACCGCGGTCCACGTCGGGCGCGCCGGGCGCCTGGCCGGATACTGGCGCCGGGCGACCGAACGCCGCCGCGGCCCCCTCGAGCGCGGAATCGCCGTCCGTCTCCAGCGCCGCGGCGTCGCGATCGGGAGTCGTCTCAGGCGCCACCCGGGAGAGCTTCTCGCCGGGCAGGACGACGAGCGTCGTCCCACCAGACGTGACCGCGACCGCCTCCCGCCGCTCGATCCGCGCGGCCGGCTCGTCGAAGCGGCTGCGGCCGCCGCGCCCGCCGCGCCCACGGCTCCGTCCGGCGCCGGTGCCCTCGGTCTGCTTGTCGGGAACCTCCGTCATCGACAGGTCCTCGTCGTCCAGCGCGACCCGCCGGCCGGAGCGCGACGAGCCCTTCTCGACCTTCGCCAGTGCCGTGATGTCCGTGAACTGGTCAGCGACCTCGATCAGGTCCGACGAGGTGTTGCCGCGGAAGCTGATGACCTCGACCCGGACACCCTGCTCCTGGACGGCTCGGATGGCCGGCGCGAAGTCGCCGTCGCCCGACACGACGATCGCGATGTCCAGGTTCCGGGCGGTCTTCATCATGTCCACGACCAGCTCGATGTCGAGGTTGGCCTTGACCTTGCCGTCTCCGTACTTGCGGATGTCCTTGCTGACGACGCGGTAGTTGTTGCGCGCCAGGAAGGAGTGGAAGTTGCGCTGGTTCTCGTTGTCCGGATCGAGGCCCGTGTAGGCATACGCGCGCACGAGGTCCCGGCCGGCGCTGGCCGACTTCAGCAGGGTGACGTAGTCGATGTCCACGCCGGCCGCCTTGGCCGCGTAGAAGATGTTCGCCACGTCCACGAAGACGGCGACGTTCTTGCTCACGATTGCTCCTTGATCAGTGGGGTGGCGCAGCGCCGGCGCAGACTGGCTGCCTGGCGTGCGCCATGGGGGCACGGTGCGCGGTGGCCTCGACCGGAGCCACGTCCCGTGCCATCGGCGGACCGACGTCTGCCCGTGCGTTCGGTGGAGAGCATGCTTCGGCGGACCAGGTGAACGGTTCGCGGCCGGACGACGCTCAGGACCGCGAGCCGATCGGTATGCGCGTTGTGCGCCGTCCGGACCAGGTCTTCCAAGGCGACGGGTCGATACCTCACAAGGGCTGGCGAAGCCCCGCTGCGACCGTCTCCCCCAACCGAGCCTCGACCGGGGGGCACCGAGCCCGGCGACCGCGCAGGGTGGCGAGCGATCGCTCGCTCGACAGCCACACCCGGGGCACGGGGCATCGATGTTGCAATCGGTGCGCCGGTGGGTATGATACGGCATCGCTTCGGCGGCCACCTGCGCGCCGCTCGAGCTTCGTATCTGCGCCGCCGCTCCGAACGCACCGTCACTCGTCCAGCCGGCACTGCGGTCCATGCTCGAGGAGAGGATTGCCGTGCAGCGGGTCGAGCCCTCGGGCGCCGGATGGCCGCCAGGTCCGTGGCCGGGACGGTCGCTGGACGACCCGACCGAGATCGCCCGGGTGAAGGGCGATCGAGACGAGGAGGAGATTGCATGAAATTCCGAAACCTTGGCGTGCTCGCGATCGGCGGCGTGCTCGCCGTCGGCGCCTGCACCCAGACGCCCGCGGCGAGCCGCCCCGCGACGAGCCCCGGTGGCAGCGCGGCAGGGAGCCCGGCCGGCAGTGCGGCAGGCAGCCCGGCCGGCAGTGCGGCAGGCAGCCCGGCCGGCAGCGCGGCCGCGAGTGGTGACACCTCCAAGGGCAGCGTCAAGATCGCCATCGCGCTCCCGCTCGAGGGCAGCGAGCTGGCGGCCTCGCAGCCGATCGTCAACGGCGTTCGGCTGGCCGTGAAGGAGGCCGGTGGAGCAGCCGGCGGGTACAAGATCGAGATCCCCGACTCCGCGGTCTATGACGACGCGGTCAACGGCGCCCACGACCCGCAGCAGGGCGCCACGAACATGCAGACCATCGTCCAGGATCCGAGCATCGTGGCCGTCGTCGGCCCGCTCAACTCGAGCGTGGCGTCGGCGCAGATCCCGATCAGCAACGAGGCCGGTATTCTCCAGTGCAGCCCGGCCAACACGAACCCGGACCTGACCAAGGGCGCGCCGGCCAAGGAGCTCCGCCCGAACCCCGACAAGAACAACTACATCCGGGTGGTCACCACGGATGACGTCCAGGGACCGGCCGCAGCGCAGTACATTATCGACAACCTTGGCAAGAAGTCGGTCTTCATCATCGACGACACCGAGACCTTTGGAAAGGGCGTCGCCGATGCGTTCGAGGCCGAGTTCGAGAAGCGCGGCGGCGAGGTCGTCGGTCACGAGGGCGTGCCCAAGACGACCACGGACTACCAGTCCATCCTGACCGCGGCGGCGGCGCTCAACCCGGAGTCCATCTACTTCGGCGGCGTGACCGCAACCGGCGGCGCCCGGATCCTCAAGGCGGCCGTCGCGGCCGGCCTGGGCGACGTCCCGTACGTCGGACCGGACGGCATCAACGACGGCAGCGGCGATACCCCGGACTCGTTCCTCAACCTCGCCGGCGCCGATGCAAAGAACTCCTACAGCACCCTCGCCGGCATCGGGGACTTCCCGGAGAAGGCGACGTTCGACGCGGCCTACAAGGCCGAGTACACCGAGGACCCCACCGGCTACGCCGGCACGGGCTACGCGTGTGCGCAGGTCGTCATCGACGCCCTCAACCGTGGGGGCGCCAGCGGCGGCTCTGACATGGCGGCGCTCCGCGAGGCGGTGCGTGCGGCCGGGACAGACCCGTCCGTGACGTACAAGACGATCCTCGGCGAGATCACCTTCTCCGCCGAGGGCGACACCAGCCAGCGGATCATCTCGATCTACGCGTACGACGAGGCGACCAACAACTGGGTCTTCAAGGAGCAGATCGACTACGGGGCGGGCTGACCGCCTCTCGACGCGCTTGTCGTGCAGGGCCGGGGTCCCACCGGGGTCCCGGCCCTGCCATATTCCCCCGACTGAGGGTCTCAGGTGACCGCGATCGCGACCCCAGCCACCCCCGCGGCACGCCGGCGCCCGGCGTGGTTCCTGCCTGCCGTGAGCATCGCGGCAGTGGTCGTCTACTACCTCGTCCTGCGCTTCGTCTTCCGCATCGGCGAGGGCACCGCCCTGCAGCAGGTCGCGAACGCGCTGTCGACGGGCGCGATCTACGCGCTCATCGCCCTTGGCTACACGATGGTCTACGGCATCATCGAGCTGATCAACTTCGCCCACGGCGACATCTTCATGGTGGGCGCGTTCATCTCGCTGTTCTTCCTCGTCCAGGCGCTCGGCGCGATGGATCTGACCGCGCCGATCACCAACCTGCCGGTGCTGATGCTGCTGATCGGCGGCGCGCTGCTCGTGACGATGCCGCTGATCGGCATCCTCAACGTCGGCATCGAGCGGTTCTTCTACCGGCCGCTGCGGAACGCCCCGCGGCTGGCGCCCCTGATCACCGCCATCGGCGTGTCCTTCATCCTGCAGAACATCGCGCTGGTCATCGCCGGGTCGGGTGACGAGTCCAGCCCGCAGGTGTTCCCGCTGCGCGATCCCGCCTGGCGGCTGTCCGTCGGCGAGATCTCGATCCCGTATCTCAGCCTCTTCGTCTTCGTGCTCGCGATGGTCCTGATGGTGCTGCTGCAGACGTTCGTCGGGCGAACGCGCCTGGGTCGGGCGATGCGCTCCACCGCCCAGGACCGCGAGGCCGCGGCGCTGATGGGCGTGGACCTGAACCAGACGATTGCTCTGACCTTCCTGCTGGGCGGGGCGCTGGCCGGCGCGGCCGGCGTCGTCTGGGGGCTGACGTTCGGCTTCGTGCGCAGCGACCTGGGCTTCAACGCCGGGCTGAAGGCCTTCACCTCGGCCGTGCTCGGCGGCATCGGCAACATCACCGGGGCGGTCCTCGGCGGCTTCATCATCGGCTTCATCGAGGTCTTCGCGACCACCCTCGGCCAGACCCGCTGGAGCCAGTTCGTCGTGTTCGTCGTCCTCGCGCTCGTCCTGATCTTCCGCCCGGCCGGGATCCTTGGCCAGCAGGTCGGAGAGCGCGCGTGACCGCCGTGACAGCCGGCCGGCCGCGTCGCCGGTTCGGGCGCAACGAGCTCGCGGACTTGCTCGTCCGGCATCGCTCGACCTCGATTCTGGTCGGCATGTCCCTCTTCGGCGTCCTGCTCTACTTCCTGCCCTTCGTGCCGCCGTTCTCGCTGTTCAACTTCCACCAGGCGTGGCTGAACAGCTTTGCCAGCGCCGGCATCTTCGTGCTCCTCGCGCTCGGCCTCAACGTGGTCGTCGGGCTGGCCGGCCTGCTGGACCTGGGCTACGCGGCGTTCTTCGCGTTCGGCGCCTATACCTACGCCTATGGCGCCTCGCCGTTTAGCGGCAACCACTTCCCGTTCCTGCTGATGCTGTTCCTCGGCGCGGTCGTCGCGGCGCTGTGGGGCCTGCTGCTCGGCGCGCCGACGCTGCGCCTCCGGGGCGACTACCTGGCGATCATGACCCTCGGCTTCGGCGAGATCGTGCCGATCGTCTTTCTGAACACGGACACCTACACGCGCGGCACCAACGGCATCGGCGGCATCTTCCGGCCGGACCTGCCGATCCTCGGGCGGTTCGGGGCGCTCGACAACTTCAAGTACTTCGTCGTGATGGTCTTCATCATCACCCTGACGATGATCCTGCTCTATCGGCTGCAGGATTCCCGGATCGGGCGGGCCTGGATGGCGATCCGCGAGGACGAGCTGGCAGCGGCCGCGAGCGGCATCAACACGGTCACGACCAAGCTGCTCGCGTTCTCGATCGGCGCCACGACGGCCGGGTTCGCGGGGGTCTTCAGCGCCTCCAAGCTGACCATCGTCAGCCCGGACCAGTTCCTCTTCGCCGTCTCGTTCACGGTCCTGGCAATGGTCGTCCTCGGCGGGATGGGCAACATCTGGGGGGTCGCGGTGGGCGCGTTCATCATCGCCCTGATCCAGTCCACCTTCCTGACCCAGCTCAACCAGTTCGTGACGGTGTTCCGGGGCGTCCCCGTCCTCGACATCGTGTCGCGGGTCAACTTCACGCAGTACCAGTTCCTGATCTACGGCATCGCGCTGGTCCTGATGATGCTGTTCCGGCCGGAGGGTCTCTTCCCGAGCCAGCGCCGCCGCATGGAGCTCCGCATCGCGGAGGAGCTGGACCCGGAGGCGGAGGCGAAGGCGCTCGAGGCGGCCGCCGCGGCCGAGACCGTGACCGGCGGCGGCGGCCCGACGGACCCCGGCGTGATCGGATCGATGGGGCCGCCACCAGGCTCCGACGAGGCCACCGGGCAGTCGCCGGGAGACGATCGGCCATGAACGACGGCCTGCTGCTCGACGCCCGCCGGGTCACCAAGCGCTTCGGCGGCCTGGTGGCCGTCAACGGGATCGACTTCACGATCCCGGAGCGCTCGATCGTCAGCCTCATCGGGCCCAACGGGGCGGGCAAGACGACCTTCTTCAACATCATCGCCGGGATCTACGACCCGACGGCGGGCGCCATCCGCTTCCGCGGCCAGCAGATGATCGCGCGAACGCACCGGGCATTTCTCGAGCCGTTCCTGTGGACCGGCCCGGCGGCCGTGGTCGGCGTGCTCACGGGTGTCGCCGCGGTGTCCGGCGCGCCGCTGCCCGCGATCGGCGGCGGGGCGATCGTGGCCCTCCTGCTGCTGATCGTCATGCTCCTCGGCGCGGTTGCGCGGCCGATGTGGTACCGCCGGCTGCTCGTCCGGGCGGGCATCTTCCGGAGCTCGCGGCCCAATGACATGGTGGAGGCGGGGCTGGGCCGGACCTTCCAGAATATCCGGCTGTTCCACAACATGACCGCCCTCGAGAACGTGCTGGTGGGCATGCACTGCCGGCTCAAGGCCAACTGGTGGGACGCGCTGCTGTCGACGTCCACGGATCGCGCCGAGGAGGCCCGGGCGGAGGTTCGAGCGCGCGAGCTCCTCCATCTCGTCGGGCTTCGCGACCGGGACGGCGAGCTGGCCAAGAACCTGCCGTACGGCGACCAGCGACGCCTCGAGGTCGCGCGCGCGCTCGGCAGCGACCCGGCTCTGCTCCTGCTGGACGAGCCGACGGCCGGGATGAACCCGCGCGAGACACAGGAGATGACCTCCCTCATCAACCGGCTCCGGACGGACCTCGGTCTGACGATCCTGCTGATCGAGCACGACATGCGGGTGGTGATGGGCATCAGCGACCGGGTGACGGTGCTCGACCATGGCGAGAAGATCGCCGAGGGAACGCCGGACGAGGTCCGCCGCGACCCGCGGGTGATCGAGGCCTACCTCGGGGCTCCGGCCGCATGACCGCCACAGCCAGCGCCGCGACGGACGAACGAGCGGCCGGCGAGCCGATGCTGGTGCTCGAGGACGTCCACACGTACTACGGTCACATCCACGCGCTGCAGGGTGTATCGATCGAGGTGCGACGGGGCGAGATCGTGACCCTCATCGGAGCCAACGGCGCCGGCAAGACCACGACGCTCAAGACGATCTCCGGCCTGCTCCATCCGCGCGAGGGTCGGGTCCTGTTCGAGGGGGCCGACGTCTCGCGCACGGCGGCACATCACCTGGTCCGGACGGGGATCGGGCAGGCGCCCGAGGGCCGCCGGATCTTCTCGCGGCTGACCGTCGGGGAGAACCTGCAGATGGGCGCGTTCACGCGCAACCAGAAGGAGATCGGGCCGGACCTCGAACGGGTGATGACGCTCTTCCCCCGTCTCCGCGAGCGAACCAACCAGCAGGGCGGAACGCTCTCAGGCGGTGAGCAGCAGATGCTCGCGATTGGCCGCGCGCTCATGTCCCAGCCCCGGCTGCTCCTCCTCGACGAGCCGTCGCTGGGCCTGTCGCCGATCCTCGTTCAGCAGATCTTCTCGATCATCCGCGAGATCAACGCGCAGGGGACGACGATCCTGCTCGTCGAGCAGAACGCGCTCCAGGCGCTCAACGTCGCGCACCGCGCGTACGTTCTCCAGACGGGCAACGTCGTCCTGACCGGCTCGGCGCAGGACGTGGCGGCCAACGAATCGGTCCGCAAGGCCTACCTCGGCGAGGACTGACCCGAGGCCGGTGGACCGCCGGGCGTGCCGGCAGGTGACGGGATGGAACCAGACCGAGAGCCAGGATCCCGGGCGGCGGCCCGGTTCGAGCCGGTCCGCCTCGGTGCTGCGCCCCGGCGCCTGGGGCACTGGGCCGCGCTGGGCGCGGTCCTGCTCGTCGTGGTCGTCGCGAAGCCGTGGGCATGGGCCGACCCGGCGCCCGACGGGCGTGGTGCGACGCAGCTTCGCGCCGCGTCATCGACCGACGCGCCCGCCGCATCTCCGGACGCCGCGTCGCGCAGCGCGGCGGCATCCCCGTCGCCGCCCCGCCCATCCCCGTCGCCGCCCGCCGCGGACGTCGAGATGGCGGCCTGGTGCCTCGGCCCGGCGACGTGGCGGACGGTGTCTTCGGAGACGTGGCGCGACCGGACGGTCCGGGTCTGGCGAGCCCTGGAACCCGTGGTTGCGTCCGGTCCGCTCGACCCAGCGATTGATCCGGTCCCGCTGGCCGGCGTCCGGGTCGAATCCGCCGGCTTCTGCGCGCCGGTGATCGGCGACGACCAGCTGGCGGGCAGGCTTCGGGTCATGGCCTGGCGGGTGACCGATCGGACCGCGCGGCGGCTCGCCCTTCGCCAGCTGGTCCCCTCCGCAGGCGAGACGCGTCTCGGCCGGCTGTGGGCGCCGCCGGAGAGCAAAGGGGCCGACGGATGGCCGCCAGGCCGGTATGTTTTCCGCATCGAGGACGCCTCGGGCCGGCAGCTGTGGTGGGCATTCGAGATCGACCGTCTCACGTGACGCCGCCGGACACTCCCGCCGGGCGCGACCTCACAGTCTCGAAGCTCCGGCTCCTGGCCCGTGGACTGTTCCTTGCCGGCATGGTCGCCATCGCCGGCTGCGCCGTGCCGGCCCTGCCCTCCACGCCGGCTGTCTCCGGTCCGACGACCGGGCAGCCCGGCCGCTCCCCGGCGGGCTCCTTGGCCGCGCCGCTGGTTCCCGGCCTCGGCTGGGTAAGCGCGACGGTCGTCGAGGCGCCCGCGCAGGCCATCGAGCTCCCATCCGGCTCTCCGGCCGCTCCCCTCGGTCCCGGCACGGCCGGCCATCCCGGTCACTTCCCCGGCCAGGTCCTCGTCACCGGCCTGGCGACCGACGGCGACCGGCTGGTCGCGGTCGGTTCCGTCGGGCTGCGCGGTTCGTGGTCGCCCGTCGCCTGGTGGTCGGACGACGGCGACACCTGGCGGCTGGCCGCGATCGCCGCCTCGCCGCCGGCGTTCGCCGTGGCCGTGGCCGCCGCTCCCGACGGTGGCTGGGTGGCGGTCGGGCGTGAAGAGCGCCGTGCGGCGGTCTGGACCTCGCCCGATGGGCTGACCTGGACGGCCAGCCCCGTTCCACCGGCCGGCGCGGCAGCGGAGCGGATGACGTCGGTGACGGTGGTCGATGGCGCCTACCTGGCCGGTGGATCCGCCGGACCGGAGCTCGGCCTGCGCGACGCCCGGCTGTGGCGGTCGGATGACGGAACACACTGGGAGCCCGTCGGCATCCCGAGCCCCGAGGGCACGGAGATTCGTGACACCAGCCCGGCGGGGGCCGGCTGGGTCGCGGTCGGGACCATCGGTCCGGCACAGCGGCCGACGGGCTCGGTGGCATGGCGCTCGCCCGATGGAGCGGGCGCGCCGGTGCGGCTCGACGACGAGGAGCTGGCGCGCGGGCTGGCGGTCGCGCTCACCCGCCGGGCGGACGGGTCGATCGTGGCGGTGGGGTCCGATGCGGACGAGCGAACGGCGAGGGTCTGGCTGTCCAGCGACGGTGGTTCGTGGGAGGCCGCGCTGGGCGAGGCCTCCAGGCGGCACCCGAGCGTCGGCAGGATCCGGATGACCGACGTGGTCGCCGACGGCGGCGGGCTGGTCGCGATCGGCAACTGGGTCGGCGTCCAGTTCGGGCAGGGCACGAGCTGGCGGTCCACGGACGGGCGACGATGGGAACGCGCGCCGGTCCAGCCGCCGCTCGCGCAGAGCGAGCCGGCCGCGATCGTGGCAGCCAGCGACGAGCTGGTCGCCGTGGGCACCTTCGGCGCGCCGGACAACTACCTGCCCCGCGCCTGGCGGACCCCCCGGCGATGATGGCTGTCGCGCGGCAGCTGGCCGGAGGTCAGCGGCCGCCCGGCTCCCGCGCGATCTCCCGGACCGCCAGCGCGAGGCCGATGGTCCCCGCCACCGCGAGCCAGTATCCGAGCGCCCGGTCCGGCAGCAGCCCCGCCGGCCGATCGAGGAAGTTGAACGGCCACAGGAGCACGCCCAGGACGGCCAGGCCGGTCAGCATCGCGTGGGGCAGCCAGCGGTCGGCGCTGACCCGCCGCTCGCCGGCGGCGTAGGGCAGCGCCACCAGCGCCAGCGTCGCGAGAGCCGCCACGAAGGCCAGGACGCCACTGCCGTCGAATGCCCGGAAGGGGATCTGCGGCAGGTCGCCGACGAACGTGTACCACGGCAGGAGACAGCCGACGAGCAGGACCACGGCGGCGCCGATCGCCACCTTCCGGCCCCGGCTCATCGGCCGGCGAGCGGTCGTCATGCCGGCTCGGAATAGACCTCGGGCTTCAGGACGCCGACGAAGCGGAGGTTCCGGTAGACCTCTCCGTAGTCGAGCCCATAGCCGACCACGAACTGGTCCGGGATCGTGAAGCCGATGTAGTCGACGGGAATGTCCACCAGGCGCCGGGCCGGCTTGTCGAGAAGCGTGCAGATCCGGAGGGTGGCGGGGTTCTTGCCCCTGAGGTAGCGGATGAGGTAGTTGAGGGTCAGCCCGGTGTCGATGATGTCCTCGACGATCAGGACGTCGTCGCCCTCGATCGTGGCCGACAGGTCCTTGAGGATCCGGACGAGCCCGGATGACTCGGTCGCGGTCCCACCATAGGAGCTGACCTCCATCAGGTCGATCCGGACCGGGATCGAGATGGCGCGCATGAGGTCCGCCATGAACGGCAGGGAGCCCTTCAGCACGCTCACCAGGGTCAGCTGGCGCTCGGCGTAGTCGACGCTGATGCGGCGGCCCAGCTCGACGACCTTCGACTGGATCTCGTCCTCGGACACCAGGATCTCCCCGATGTCGCCGTGGAGGTCGACGCGTCGGGTCACCTGGCGGCCCGTCGTTCAGCGGCCAGCCGGCGGCGGGCGCGCCGGCCGGCCCCCCGCCGGGGCGACGAGGTGCGACCGGCCGGGACGGCTGCAGCAGGGGCCGCGAGGGCTGCGGCCGATGGCGGCGCGGGCGCCTGCTCCGGATCAGCGATGGCGGCCGCGAGCTCAGGATCCACGATCCCCGCCGCGAGCACCTCGACCAGCGCGGCGGCACGGCGCGCCGGCACCACCTGCCCCGGCGTGCCGGACAGCGCGCCGACGAGTGCCAGCTTGCCGTACTTCAGCATCAGCGCCCGGAAGTCCCGGGCATAGAAGAGCTTGACCCGAATGTCCGGGTAAAGCTCGCGCAGGCGGCGGAGCTTGCGGTTCTTCCGGCGCACGAGCCGCTGCCGCAGGGTGGTCATCTCCAGGTAGAGATCGAGGTCCGGCAGCCAGAAGTCCGGGGAGAAGCTCTCCACCACGCCGCCCTCGAGGTTCCACAGGATCGGGAACGTGTCCGGCTCATAGACCCAGCGGACCGCGTAGAAGTCCAAAATGCGGGCCATCTCGGCCTCGCTGGCATGGGCGAACGTGGGCCGATCGCCGGCTTCCGTTGGGTCCGGCGCGCTCGCGTCAGGTGGGTCGGTCATCGTGCCCGCGGCGCCCCGCCGGACGGGCCCCTGACGAGCGACCGCAGGTCGCCCTTCCAGGTCTCGAGGAGGAGGTGCATATCGAGCACGTCGTCCGGTCCGATGGCGGCCGGCTGCTGCTCGCCGACGTCCAGATCGCCGGCAGTCGGGCCGACGAAGATGGCCAGGCTGATGCTTCCACAGGAGCCGCATGGAAGTTCTGCGAAGGCGAGGTCCTCGCGCCGGGCCAGGAGCCGGACGTCCTCCCGGGGGACGGTCCGCCCGCACGCGGCGCACTCGGCGCCGTCGACCGGGTCGGAGAGACGATCCCGTGGATCCATTCGCGGGCAGTCTAGCGGGTCCGGCGTCTCGGGCGATGCGGGCTCCCGGTCCGGGGCGGTCGTCGCCCGCGCCTTGCGAGCGCATACCCCTGGGGGGTATGATGCGCAGCCGACCACCCACCCGGAGGATCGCGCCGCCGCATGGCCAGCTCAACGACACCGCCGGACCCGGCCGACCCGACCAACTTCCGCCACTCCTATACCCGCGACAAGACGCAGCTGGTCCGCCGGCTGAGCCGGATGGAGGGCCAGGTCCGCGGGATCGCGCGGATGATCGAGCGGGAGGAATACTGCATCGACATCCTCCAGCAGACGAGCGCACTCCGCGCCGCGGTGGACGCGGTCTCGATCCTGCTGCTCGAGGACCACGTCCAGGGTTGTGTCCGGACGGCGGCGGAGCGCGGCGAGGCGGACCGGTACGTCGACGAGGTGATCGACGTCGTCCGCCGGACGCTCGGACGGCCGGTGCGGTCGAGCTCCCGCTCGGGCTGAGGAGGCGGCCGGCTTGCCGGCGTCGGTGGACAGGTGAGCCCGATGCGCCCAGGTTGTCCACAGTCCGGTGGCGCCGGCGACGATTGGTGGACAACCGCGTTGACACGGGCCGGCGGGGACCGTAGCGTCCGCCATCCGCACTGGGGTCTCGGGAGAGAGTAACCAGGCTCGCCAGGGGCGCGGGGAAACCCGTGCCGAGAACCGAACGAGTCGGGGAAGACCGATCCAGCCCACGGTGCGCGGCAGACGACGCCGGGAGCGGCTCTCCGGCGGCCAGCGGGTACATCCACCGGAGGCGTACCCGGGCCGCCCGCGAGGCCCGCTCCCGACGCGCGTCGAGGATCTGACGGTGCCGATGCGTTCCACCGCGAGCTGGACCCGGCGTCTCCCGCGATCCACCGCTCGCCGGTCGGCGACCGTGGGGGCCGCCCTGCTACGCTGACGGGCGATGCGCGTCGCCGTGTTGTCGGACATCCATTCCAACCTGGTCGCGCTCGACGCGGTCATCGCCGCGTTCGACTCGATCGACGCCGTCTGGCACCTCGGCGATGTCGTCGGCTACGGTCCCGAACCGGACGGGGTGGTCGAGCGCCTGGCCGGCCTGGAGGCCGTCGGCGTACGCGGCAACCACGACGCGGCCGCATGCGGCGGTCGCGAGATCGAGTACTTCAACCCCGATGCCCGGGCCGCGATGGAGTGGACGCGGGACGCGATGTCATCGACCACCCGGGCATGGCTCGGGGCGCAGCCCGAGCGCCGCACGGAAGGTGACTTCACGCTTGTCCACGGCAGCCCGCGCGACCCGATCTGGGAGTACATCACGACTGTGCCCATCGCCCGCGCGAACCTGACGTCGCTGGACACGCCCTACGGGCTCCACGGCCACACCCACGTGCCGGTGGCCTTCCGGGACGACGACGGCCGGGTCGAGGTGATCAGCCCGGCGCGCGGCTCGGAGCTGCCGATGGACGGCCGCACGGTGCTGCTCAATCCCGGCAGCGTCGGCCAGCCGCGGGACGGCGACCCGATGGCCAGCTGGCTGGTCATCGACACGGAGGCAGCCCGCTGCAGCTGGCACCGCGTGGGGTACGACATCCCGGCCGTGCAGGCGGCGATGACGGCAGCGGGCCTTCCCTCGCGCCTGGTCGGGAGGCTCGGCCACGGGATCTGATCCCGCCGGGCTGTCGATCGGCCGCCCCGGCACGACTCCGGCCTCGGTTTCGGGCGCCACGCGCGCGTGATCGGCGGCCGGCGTCCGCTCCACGGCCGGAAGCTCGGTGACCGCCGGGTGCGGATCGAGCGGCCGCACTCGCCGTACTTCCGGTACACGGGGCGGAACCAGCTCGTCGCGAAGGCTGCGGCCAGCGCGCCGACGACCGGCGCCGGGCGGCTGATCGGCCGGATCAAGGCGATCGCGCTCGGCCGGCCACTTCATTCGGAGGAGGAGATCGGCGAGCGGCTGTCCAAGAAGAAGGCGCTCGCGATCTTCAGCTCGGACGCCATCTCCTCGTCGGCCTACGCGACCGAGGAGATCGCCCTTGCCTTCATCCTCGTCGGTGCGGGCAGCTTCGCGCTCGGGCTCGCCCTGCCCGTCGCGATCGCGATCGCCGTCCTCCTCGGCGTCGTGGCCTTCAGTTACCGCCAGGTCTGCATCGCGTACCCGACCGGTGGCGGCTCGTACTCCGTGTCGAAGGAGAACTTCGGCCGGCTCGCCTCGCTCGTCGCCGCCTCCGCGCTGCTGATCGACTACAACCTCACCGCCGCGGTCTCGACCTCGTCGGCGGTGGAGCAGATCGCCTCGGCGGTCCCCGCGCTGAGCGACGGACGGGTCTGGATCGGCGTGGCGGCAATCGCGCTGATCACCCTGGCCAACCTCCGCGGCGTCCGCGAGGCCGGCAACATCTTCGCCGTCCCGACCTACCTGTTCCTGTTCAGCGCCCTGGCCATGATCGCCATCGGCGCCTACCGGATCCTCGTGCTCGGCGAGGGCAACCAGCCGCCGCCGCCGGAGGTCGTCGAGGCCACCCGGGTGACCGCGGAGAACGTCGGGATCCTCATCCTGCTCCGCGCCTTCGCCTCGGGCGCCGTCGCGCTCACGGGCACCGAGGCGATCGCGACCGGCGTCCCGGCCTTCCAGCCGCCGGAGTCCCGCAACGCGGCGCGGACGCTCATGACGATGGCCGGGATCCTGGCCGTGCTGTTCATCGGGATCACGTTTCTCGCCACCAGCTTCGCGATCTACCCGATCGAGGAACCGAAGCAGACGGTCATCGCCCAGGTGGCCCGCACGGTGTACGGCGACAACGTGGCGTTCTACGCGTTCCAGGGGTTCACCGCGCTGCTGCTGTTCCTGGCCGCCAACACGTCGTTCGCGGCGTTCCCGCGGCTGGCCGCGGTCCTCGCCGAGGACGGGTTCTTCCCCCGCCAGTTCAGCTTCCGCGGCGATCGGCTCGCATTCTCGATGGGGATCATCCTCCTCGGCATCGTGGCGGCCTCGCTCGTCGTCGCGGCAGGCGGCAGCACGCACGCGCTGATCCCGCTCTACGCGGTCGGGGTGTTCATCGACTTCACGATCAGTCAGGCCGGCATGATCCGGCACTGGCTGCGGACCCGGGAACCGGGCTGGCGCTACCGCCTTGCGGTCAACGCCGTCGGCTGCGTGGCGACCGGCATCGTCGCGATCGTCGTCACGACCGTGAAGTTCGTCGACGGGGCGTGGTTCGTCGTCGTCCTGATCCCGATCCTCGTCGCGCTGATGCTGTTCATCCGCCGGGAGTACGACGCCCAGGCCGCCGAGCTGCACGTGCGCGACGACCTCGTCATCGGCGGCCCGCAACGCGAGGAACGGGTGATCGTGCCGGTCAACGGCATCAACCGGGCGGTCGTCCAGGCGGTGATCTTCGGACGCTCCGTGGCCGACGACGTCCGGGCGGTCTTCGTCACCACGGATCCGGAGGAGGGCGACGCGCTGCGCGAGCGCTGGGAACGCCAGATCCCGAACGTGCCGCTCGTCATCGTCGAGTCGCCCTATCGAGCCCTGACGGGCCCGGTGCTCGCCTACCTCGACGTGCTGGACCAGGCCTGGCCGCCGGACCGTCCGGCGCCCGTGACGATCGTCGTGCTGCCAGAGTACGTGGCCCGTCACTGGTGGGACCGGCTCCTCTACAACCAGACCGCCCGGCGGCTCAAGGCGGCCCTGCTCGGCCGGGAGCACACCGTCGTGGCGGACGTTCCCTACCGTCGCGGCTCGTGAGCCCGCGGTCCCTCGCCGTCCGCGTCCGCGTCCGCGTCCGGAGGACGGCGGCGGACCGAGGCTGTAGGATCGGAGGCCCCAAGATGCCCACCGTGTCCGCCGCCATCCGAGGAAGCCTGACGAGGGTGCCCGAACAGTCCCGCCCCGCCTTCAGCCGCGCCCTGATCGCCCTCAACGGCGGGCCGAGCGATGCCGCCATCATGCGGCTGGTCGCCGAGATGGCGCGCTCCGGGGGGACCCAGCTGATCGGCGTCCACGTGGTGGAGATCGACTGGACGCTGCCGATCGACACGGACGTCGCCGGCTCGTCGGATAACGCCCAGCGGATCCTCGACGTGGCCGAGGGCGTCGCCGAGGCGTCGAAGCAGTCGCTCGAGACCGTGCTGCTCCAGGCCCGCGAGGTCGGCGCCGCGATCGTCGACGAGGCGATCGAGCGCGGTGCGGACCTGGTCGTGGTCGGCCTGCCGTACCGCAAGCGGTTCGGGGGGGACTTCGCGATCGGGCGCACCATTCCGTACGTCCTCAAGAACGCCCCGTGCGCCGTGTGGGTCGTGCGGGACCCCATGCCCGAGGAGACAGCGTGAAGACCGTGATCGTCGGTTGCGGACGCGTCGGCGCCACCCTCGCCGACCTGTTCGACCGGCAGGGCCACGAGGTGATCGTCGTCGACCTCGTGACGCGCGCCTTCGACCGGCTGCCGGCGACCTTTTCCGGCAGCGCCGTCCGGGGCGACGGGACGGACGAGGACACGCTCCGGCGGGCGGGCGCCGAGGACTCGGACATCTTCCTCGCCCTGACCGAGGGCGACAACCGGAACGTCATGGCCGCCCAGGTCGCCGCCGAGGGCCTGGGCGCGAGGCGGACGATTGCCAAGATCAACGACCCGCTCCGCGCGGCCGCCTACGCGGATCTGGGCCTGGCCACCCTGTGCCGCACGTCGCTCATGGCCGACGCGGTGTCCGCCTACCTCGACATGCCCGTCTCCGGTCTGCCGGGCGTCCACGCCCCGACCGGGTCGCATCATGCCGGCGAGCACCACGGGAGCGGGATGCCGGCGGGCGTCCCCGAAGGCACGATCGGCGTGCGGGAGGCCTGAGCGATGTTCGTGCTCGTCGTCGGTGGCGGCAAGGTCGGCTACTACCTCACTCGTGAGCTGATCGAGAGCGGCCACGAGGTCGTGCTCATGGAGAAGGAGCGCTCGCGCGCGGACCAGATCGCCGACGAGATCGGATCGGTCGTCATCCCGCACGACGGCTGCGAGGGCAAGTACCTCGCCGAGGCCGGCGCCAACCGGGCGGACATCGTGGCCGCGGTCACCGGTGACGACGAGGACAACCTGGTGATCTGCCAGATGGCGCGCCACCACTTCGACGTCAAGCGGACGATCGCGCGGGTCAACAACCCGAAGAACGAGCGGCTGTTCAAGCACCTCGGCGTGGACGAGATCATCAGCCCCACGCGGATGATCCTGGGCTCGATCGAGCAGGACATTCCCGTCCACGAGCTGCTCCACCTGGCGGCCCTCGGCGAGGGCGAGCTGGAGCTGATCGAGGCGCACCTGCAGGCTGGTTCGCCGGCCGTGGGGCGAGCGACGAAGGACCTCGAGATCCCGGCCGGGTGCGCGTTGTTCGCCTACATCCGGGAGGGCGTCGCCGCTCCCCTCGGGCCGGAAACGGTGCTGCGGGAGGGCGACAAGGTCATCGCCATCGGCAAGACCGAATGCGAGACCCTCCTCCACGAGCAGCTCATCGGCGCGGCGGAGGCACTCGACGGCCGCTGACGGGCGAGGGTCGGCTCAGGGGCGCGGCGACTACCTCCCCTCACGGCTCGTCTCGGCCCCCGGAGCGCTGCGCCGCTCACTGATCGTCTGGGGCTGGGGCCAGCTGGCCGCCGGCGATCGCCGCGGGCGGCTCGGGCCGCCGGTCCAGCTGGCCGCGCTGGCGGTCCTCTGGCTGGCGGCGCCGCACGCGGCCGGCACCAGCGCGCCGCTCGTCTTCGGCCTCGGCGTGCTGGTCGTCGCCGCCTGGATGGCGGTGGCGGTCCACGCCTGGCACCGGGCCGCCAGGCGCCGGGCGGCGCTGGGCGCCGATCCGGGCGGTGGCGCGGCCGGCCTTCTGTGGATCACCCCGTTCGTGCTGGCGTTCGGGAGCGGCTTCTGGGTGGTCGCCGCGCGCGGGGCGGATCCGGCGCTCGCCCTGGACGCCTATCTGGAGGACTGGCAGGCTGGGCGCGCGGAGGCGGCGCTCGGCCGGTTCGCCGTGCCACCGGCCTCGGCACGCGACATCGAGGCGGCCTGGAGCCGCCAGACGACCGCGCTGACCAACGCGCTCGTCCGGATCGAGGCGGCGGTCCCGGACGCCGAGACCGATCCGGCCCGCCCGCTCGAGGGCCTGCGCTGGCTGGACGCGGGGCCATCGCCGGGCGGCGGCCGACTGTTCGTCCTCGAGGTCGCGCGCCGGGAGGTCGGTCACGAGCAGCTCTTCGGCCTGCTGCCGACGACCTCCCAGCGGCTCGTTCCCGTGGAACGAGTGGGCATGGCAGACCTCCGGTCATCGGCCGGGTCGGCCCCTGCGGGACCGCTCGGACCGGTGACCGCCTGGCGGGTCGTGGGGGCCGAGATCGCCGGCGAGCCGATCGGCCAGTCCATCGTCACACCCTGACAACAGACCTGCGGTTTGAGCACCCCGCATCCTTGACAACGCGATTGTCATTGTTCTAGCATGCCGCCGTGTTCGCAAAGGCGGGCACGTCCATCGCGGACAGGTCCATTCAAGGAGGTGGCGGATCATGACGATCTCCCGCCGTCCCTCGCCCTTCGGCGAGCTTCTCTCGCTCCGCCAGGCGATGGATCGGCTTCTGGAAGACAGCTTCGTTCGACCACGCGGGACGTGGGGCTCCGGCATGTCCGAGGCCGCGCCGCTCGCGCTCGACATCTCGACCAGCACGGACGCGCTCGTGGTCGAGGCCGCGCTGCCCGGCGTCAAGCCGGACGACGTGGAGATCACGGTCGAGGACGGGACGCTCACCATCCGCGCGACCAGCGGCACGGAGCGCACCAACGACGAGGGCGGCTATCTCGTGCAGGAGATCCGGCGCGGTGAGTTCAGCCGGTCGGTGAGCCTGCCGAGCGGCCTCGAGGCTGACCGGGCGGAGGCGACGTTCGACAACGGCGTCCTCACCCTGCGCATTCCCAGGGCAGAGCAGGTGAAACCTCGCCAGATCCGCATCAACCCGTCGGCCAGCGGGCAATCGGACAACGGCCATGGCGGTTCGACGACCGACGCAGGTTCGACGACCGACGCAGGCGCACCGGGCGCCGAGACCGAGCAGGCCTGAGCGAGTGGCGCAGCGCCGGCCGGGCCAGGACCCGCAGCGACCCGTCTACGTCATCAGCGTGGCGGCGAGCATCGTCAGCGTGCATCCGCGAACCCTGCGGATCTACGAGGAGGAGGGCCTGGTCTGCCCGGCGCGAACGCCGTCCAACATCCGCCTCTACAGCGAGAACGACATCCGGCGGGTCCTCTGGATCCGCCACCTGACCCAGAACCTCGGCGTCAACCTGGCCGGCGTCCGGATCCTGTTCGAGCTGGAGGAGCGCCTGGGGACGCGGATCCTCGAGCGCCTCTACACCGAGGGGAACCCGGACCGCGGCGCTGAGCCGGAGCCCTCGACCAAGGCCGCCAACCGCGCGACCGGCTGACCGTTCCTCTCACCGAACCTCACCCCCGCACTCCCCGACCCCCGCACCGAATGGAGAACCCGATGGCCAAGCGACCGTCCAACCCGGCCAACAAGCCGCAGCCCGTCGACACGACGCGTGAGCTGCCGCTCGTCGCGCTCCGGGAGACGGTCATCTTTCCCGAGATGATCGTCCCGCTCCAGGTGGGTCGCGAGAAGAGCGTCAACGCGCTCAACGCGGCGGTCGCCGACGGCGGACCCATCGCCCTCGTGACCCAGCGCCAGGCCGAGCAGGAGGACATCACGGACCCCTCGGAGCTGTACCCGATCGGCACCCTGGCCAAGATCGCCCAGGTCGTGCAGCTCCAGGACGGCACCGTCCGGGCGATCGTCCAGGGCCAGGGCCGGCTGCGCCTACACGGGTTCACCCAGACCGGCCCGTACCTGCGGGCGTCGATCGAGGAGCTCACGGACGAGAGCCCGAGCGGGGTCGAGGTCCAGGCGCTGATGCGCAGCGTCCAGGCACAGATCGAGCAGTACGTGGCCAACGGGGCGCCGGTGCCGCCCGAGGCAGCCGTCGCCGCCCGCAACATCAGCGAGCCGGGTCTGCTGGCCGACATGGTCGCCTACAGCCCGGACATGTCGACGGAGCAGCGCCAGGAGCTGCTCGAGACGATCGACGTCGTCGAGCGGCTCAAGGTCGTCAGCGGCTTCCTCGCCCGCCAGGTCGAGATCCTCGAGCTCAAGGGACGGATCCAGAACGAGGTCAAGTCCGAGATGGACAAGACCCAGCGGGAGTACATCCTGCGCGAGCAGCTCAAGGCGATCCAGCGCGAGCTCGGCGAGGACGATCCCCAGCAGGCGGAGATCAACGAGCTTCGCGACAAGGTCGAGCAGGCCGGCATGCCGGAGGAGGTCCGCACCCGGGCGATCAAGGAGATCGACCGGATGAGCCGGATCCCTTCGGCCTCGCCGGAGGTCGGGGTGATCCGGACCTACGTGGACTGGCTCATCGGGCTGCCGTGGAACGTCTCGACGGACGACCAGCTCGACATCCGGGAGGCCGCCCGGATCCTGGACGAGGATCACTACGGCCTCGAGAACATCAAGGAACGGATCCTCGAGTACCTCGCCGTGCGCACGCTGGCGGACACGATCCGCAGCCCCATCCTGGCCCTCATCGGGCCGCCCGGCGTCGGCAAGACCTCGCTGGGCAGGAGCGTGGCCCGGGCGATGGGCCGCAAGTTCGTGCGGATGAGCCTCGGCGGCATCCATGACGAGGCGGAGATCCGCGGCCACCGCCGGACCTACATCGGCGCGCTGCCCGGCCGGGTCATCCAGAATCTCAAGACGGCCGGCACGAACAACCCGGTGTTCATGCTCGACGAGGTGGACAAGATCGGGATGGACTTCCGGGGCGACCCGTCGTCCGCCCTGCTCGAGGTCCTCGACCCGGAGCAGAACAACACGTTCCAGGACAACTACCTGGAAGTCCCGTTCGATCTCAGCAAGGTGCTGTTCATCGCGACCGGCAACCTGATCGATCCGATCCCCGCTCCGCTGCGTGACCGGATGGAGGTCATCCAGCTGCCCGGCTACACGCAGAAGGAGAAGATCGAGATCGGCAAGCGGTTCCTCATCCCGAAGCAGATGGAGAACCACGGGCTCAAGGCGAAGCACATCACCATCACGGACGAGGCGATGACCGAGCTCGTCCAGGCCTACACCAAGGAGGCCGGCGTCCGGAACCTCGAGCGTGAGCTTGCCAACATCATGCGCAAGGTGGCCCGGACGGTGGCCGAGGGTCGCAAGCGCAAGACGCTCGTCGACCGGAAGAAGCTGGTCGACCTGCTCGGGCCGCCGCGCTGGGAGTACGGCGAGCTCGAGTCGGAGGACCAGACTGGCGCGGCCACGGGCCTCGTCGTGACCGAGGTCGGCGGCGACGTCGTCGCCGTCGAGGTGACGAAGATGGAGGGCAAGGAGGACTTCATCCTGACCGGCCAGCTGGGCGACGTGATGAAGGAGTCAGCGCGCGCCGCGCTGTCGTGGATCAGGGCCAATGCCGCGATCCTCGGCATCTCCCGCGACCAGTTCGAGAGGAACACGCTGCACATCCACGTCCCGGCCGGGGCGATCCCCAAGGACGGCCCCTCGGCCGGCGTCACGATGGCCACGGCCATGGTCAGCGCGCTGACCGGCATCCCCGTCCGCAAGGACGTCGCGATGACCGGCGAGATCACCCTTCGCGGGCGGGTCCTCCCGATCGGCGGCCTCAAGTCGAAGATCCTCGCCGCGCACCTGTCCGGCGCCGGCATGGTGATCCTGCCCCGCAAGAACGAGAAGGACCTCCGGGACGTCCCGGACGAGATCCGCAAGCAGATCAAGCTGGTCCTCGCCGACTCGATGGAGCAGGTGCTGACTGCGGCGCTGCGGCGCAAGCCGAAGCCGCTCGTGGCCGAGCCGCCCAAGATCATCGAGGGCGACAAGCCGCTCGATCCGGAGCCGGATGGCGAGAGCCGCGTGCGTCGGTCCACCTTCCCGACCACCGACCAGCCCTCCGTGATCGTCGGCGGAAATGTCCGGCCGATGGCATCGGGGCGCTCCAACGTCGGGCCGATGGCGTCGCGGGGCTCGGCCTCGGGCCGACCTCCGGCCGATGGCTCGCGGGGGCGTCGCCTCCGCCGTCGGTGAGCGAGTGACACCACCCCGTTGAGGGTGCAGATATGGAATTCCGCGACTACTACAAGATCCTCGGCGTCCCCCGGACGGCGAGCCAGGGCGACATCAAGAAGGGCTACCGCAAGCTGGCGCGTCAGAACCACCCGGACGTCAAACCGGGCGACAAGCCGGCGGAGCAGCGGTTCAAGGACCTCAACGAGGCGCACGCCGTCCTCGGCGACCCGGCCAAGCGAAAGCAGTACGACGAGCTCGGCGCGAACTGGGAGTCGTTCAGCCGGGCCGGTGCCGGCACGGCCGGGCGTGCCGGCGGGTACGCGGCCGGACCGTTCGCCGCCTCGGGCGGCAACGTGCGCTACGAGTTCCGGACGTCGAGCGGCGAGGACATCGGCGGGTTCTCGGACTTCTTCCGGATGATGTTCGGCGGCGCGGACCCGGATGGGCGGCGGCCCGCCTCCGCAGGGGCCCGGGCGGAGGCGCCGCCTCGGGCGCGCGGCGGCGCGACGGGCAGTGGCTCGACCGGCAGCGACAGCTTCGAGGACATCCTGGTCCAGATGGGGATCGACGGCTCGGCCGTCGGTCGTGGCGGCGGGACGGCCCAGTCCCGCGCCCGCCGGCCGTCCGTCGTCGAGGCCACCGCCGGGCTTACCCTCGAGGAGGCGTTCCATGGCACGACCCGGCTCGTCGAGGTCGACGGCAGGCGGCTCGAGGTCACGATCCCGCCCGGCGTGGACACGGGCAGCCGGATCCGCCTGACGGGGAAGGGCGGGGATGGTGCAGATCTCCTGGTCACCGTCCGCGTCGAGCGGCACCCGGTCTTCACACGGCGGGGAGCGGACCTGGAGCGAGAGCTGCCCTTGACCCTCGAGGAGGCGCTCCTCGGGGCGGCCGTCCCCGTCGGCACGCTCAAGGGCCGCCTCGAGCTGACCGTCCCGCCCGGTACGCAGAACGGACGGACATTCCGGCTGACGGGCCAGGGCATGCCTCGCGTCCGGGAGTCCGGGAGCGGGGATCTCTACGTCAGGACGCGCGTCGTCCTGCCGACGGTGCTGTCCGACGAGGCGAGGGCCGCCGCCCGGCGGTTCCTGGAGCTCGTCGACCAGCCGAACCCACGCCAGACAGAGCAGCGCTGAACGAGAACGGAACGATGCAGCTCGATCGCTTCACCGAACGGGCCCAGCAGGCCGTCCTGCGGGCGCAGCAGACCGCCGAGACCCTCGAGAGCCCGGTGCTCGACGGCGAGCACCTGCTCGCCGCCCTCCTCGAGGACGACGACGGCGTCCCGGCCGAGACCCTCCGGCGCCTCGGCGTGGACATCCTCGCCTTCCGCAACGAGATCGCCTCGGCGCTTGCCCGCCGGGCGCGGATCAAGGGCGGATCCCTGACCCTCGACCCGCGGGCCCGCCGGGTGGTCGACCGCGCCCAGGAGGAGGCGCGCCGGCTCGGCGACGAGTACGTCTCCACCGAGCACCTGCTGCTCGGCGTGGCCGAGGTGGGCGGCGAGGGCCAGCAGCTCCTCGAGCGCCACGGCGCGGGCCGCGAGTCGCTCCTCCAGGCGCTCCAGAGCGTGCGGGGCGGCCAGCGGGTCACCTCCCAGAACCCGGAGGGCACGTACGCGGCGCTCGAGAAGTACGGCCGGGACCTGACCGCCGAGGCGCGCGCCGGCAGGCTGGACCCGGTCGTCGGCCGCGACGAGGAAATCCGGCGGGTGATCCAGGTGCTCAGCCGGCGGACCAAGAACAACCCGGTCCTGATCGGCGAGCCGGGCGTTGGCAAGACCGCCATCGCGGAGGGTCTCGCTCAGCGGATCGTCCGCGGCGACGTTCCCGAGACGCTGAAGGACAAGCGGGTCGTGTCGCTCGACCTGGGCGCGCTCATCGCGGGCGCGAAGTTCCGGGGCGAGTTCGAGGAGCGGCTCAAGGCCGTGCTCAAGGAGATCAAGGACGCCGACGGTCAGGTCGTCCTGTTCATCGACGAGCTGCACACGGTCGTCGGCGCCGGCGCGGCCGAGGGTGCGATGGACGCCTCCAACCTGCTCAAGCCGATGCTCGCCCGCGGCGAGCTGCACACGATCGGCGCCACGACGCTCGACGAGTACCGCAAGCACATCGAGAAGGACGCGGCCCTGGAGCGACGCTTCCAGCCGGTCCTCGTCGACGAGCCGACGGTCGAAGAGACGGTTTCGATCCTGCGCGGGCTGCGCGACCGGTACGAGGTGCACCACGGGGTCCGGATCACGGACTCCGCGCTCGTCGCCGCCGCGACGCTCTCGCACCGCTACATCACGGAGCGCTTCCTGCCGGACAAGGCGATCGACCTCGTGGACGAGGCCGCCTCGCGCCTGCGGATGGAGATCGACTCCATGCCCGTCGCGCTGGACGAGCTGGAGCGCCGCCGGATCCAGCTCGAGATCGAGCGGGAGGCACTGCGCAAGGAGACCGACGACGCGTCGCAGGCCCGCCTGGCGACTCTCGAGCGGGAGCTTGCCGAGCTGGCCGAGGAGGCGGGCGGCATGAAGCAGCGCTGGGAGGCCGAGAAGTCCGCCCTGGCCGCGATCCGCGCGACCAGGGAGGAGCTGGAGGGTCTGCAGCTCCGCGTCGAGCAGGCGCAGCGCGAGACCGACTACGAGACGGCCGCCAAGCTGCAGTACGGCACGCTGCCGGAACTCCAGCAGCGGCTGGCCGAGCAGGAGGCCGTCGTGGCCACGCTGCAGGGACCGGGCTCGCTGCTCAGGGAGGAGGTCACCGCGGACTCCATCGCGGAGATCGTGGCGGCCTGGACCGGCATCCCGGTCACCCGCCTGATGGAGGGCGAGACGGCCAAGCTGATCCAGATGGAGGAGCGGCTGCACGGTCGCGTCGTCGGGCAGGACGAGGCCATCGCGGCCGTGTCCGACGCGGTCCGGCGAGCCCGCGCCGGCCTCAAGGATCCGCGCCGGCCGATCGGCTCGTTTCTGTTCCTCGGCCCGACCGGGGTGGGCAAGACGGAGCTCGCCCGCGCCCTGGCTGAGTTCCTCTTCGACGACGAGGGGGCGATGGTCCGGATCGACATGAGCGAGTACATGGAGAAGTTCGCCGTCTCGCGGCTCGTCGGCGCCCCCCCGGGCTACGTCGGCTACGAGGAGGGCGGGCAGCTGACCGAGGCGGTCCGCCGCCGCCCGTACCAGGTCGTTCTCCTCGACGAGATCGAGAAGGCCCACCCGGACGTCTTCAACGTCCTGCTCCAGGTCCTCGACGACGGTCGGTTGACCGACTCCCAGGGCCGCACGGTCGACTTCAAGAACACCGTGGTGATCATGACCAGCAACGTCGGCAGCCAGCACATCCAGGCGGCTACCGGTCGGGCGGACGCGGACCACGAGGCCATGCGTGGGCAGCTGATGGAGACGCTCCGCCTCCAGTTCCGGCCGGAGTTCCTCAATCGGATCGACGAGGTCATCGTGTTCCATGCCCTGACCGACGCGGAGCTGACCCAGATCGTGGACCTGCTCGTCGCGGACCTCCAGCGCCGCCTCGCCGGGCAGGAGATCCGGCTCCAGCTCACGCCGGCGGCTCGGGACCTGATCGTTCGCGAGGGCCACGACCCGGCCTTCGGGGCACGGCCGCTGAAGCGGACGATCCAGCGACTGGTGGAGAATCCCCTCGCCCGGGCGCTGCTCCGGGGCGAGCTGCGGCCGGGCGAGGAAGTTCGTCTCGAGGCGGACCCGGTCGCGGGCAGACTCGTCTTCTCGACGGACACGCGGACGGTCGCGGCCGAGCCCGGCGAGCGACGGGACGCCCGTTCCCGGGCCCCGGGCGGGGAGCCGGCCGCGGCCGGCGTGGGAACCGGGCCCGGCCGGCTGGACCTGCCGGACCTCGACGGCGGGCCAAGGCGCGACGGCGGCCTGGTCAACTGAAGCTCGAGGCGGTCGCGGCGCGGCTCGCGTCGCTTCCGGGGGTCCTCCCCGCGCCGCCTCCCGAGCTGATCCCGGTCGCCTCGGCCGGGAACCGGTCGCCGCCCCGTGCGCGGCTCGCCCCAGGGGAGCCCAGCGAGGCCGCCGTCCTCGTCCTGATCGTGCCCGGCGTCACCGGAGAGGCGCAGGTCGTGCTCACCGAGCGGGCCAGCCGCGGCGGCCACCACAGCGGTGAGGTGTCCTGTCCTGGCGGACGCGCCGAGCCGGCCGATGCCGACCTCGAGGCCACGGCGCTGCGCGAGGCGGCAGAGGAGATCGGGCTGGACGCGCCGACCGCCGGCGTTCGCATCGTCGGACGGCTCGATCCGTTCTGGATCCCGGTCAGCGACTTTCGCGTGACGCCGATCGTCGCCATCGCGGAGCGGATGCCGGACCTCGTGCCGGCCGAGGCGGAGGTCGCGCGGATCGTGCTCGCGCCGGTCGGCGCGTTCCTGCCCGGCGCCCGGATCGAGATGGTCGAGGCGGTCGTCCGTGACTGGCCACTTCGCTACGGCGCCTACCAGGTCGAGGACCTGCGCGTCTGGGGCGCGACCGCCCGGATTCTGGGCCAGCTCGGCGCGATTCTCGGGGCGCCCTGACCGGAGCCACTCCCCCTACAGCGGCTCCCCGCTCGATCGATCGACCCGCTCGGGCGAGGGCGGACGGCCTGCCAGGCTGCCCTCGGCGGGGCTGACCCCCGTCTCGCCCGGTTCGAGCGCTCGCGCCGCGCCCGCCACGATCCCGGGCACCACGCCGTCGTCCGCGCCGGCGAGCTCGACCACGAAGGCCCGCATCTGGGAGTGCTCGGTCCACGCACCGTGCACGACGTGCGGCGGCCAGACGACGGCCTCGCCGGCGGCCACGCGCAGGCGCTCCTCGCCGACCAGGACCCAGCCGCCTCCCTCGATCACGATGAAGTACGTCGTGTTCGGGTTCGAGTGCGGCTCGATCAGCGCGTTGCGCCCGAACGCCAGCTCGGCCACGATGCCGCGTCCGTCGCTGTGGATCACCTGCCCCGTGAGGCCCCTGGTGCCCGGCGGGCCGTCCGGTCGCCGGTGCCCCACCCCGAACCTGATCACCTGGATCGGCACCGGATTCCTCTGCCCGGGCGTCGGTGGGCGGTCGCTAGCGCCGGCGCCGGCGCCGGGCCGGCTTGGGGCGGATGGTCGCCTCGGGCCTGGAGAATGTCGTGCGCGTGAAGTAGCGCTGGCGGGCCAGGCGCTGCTCATAGGCTGCAAGGATCGGCGGGAAGCGACGGAACCGCACCCAGACCATGACCGCCAGCCCGATGATCGCCGTCGTCAGCACCAGGAAGAAGTCGAACACGAAGAGGGCGCCCACGATCAACAGGCTGAACGTGATCAGCCCTGCCCACAGCAGCCACTCCCACATGTCGAGATAAGGCGCATGGCGATGGAGCCGCCGGGTCCGGACGTTGTAGAGGACGATCAGCGCGATCAGGAGGACGAGCGACGCGATCCACGTCGGGTGGAACAGGTCCGGGAAGTTCTTGCTGTTGAAGGCGGTGAACAGGTACTCCCAGGGCGGAAGCGTCACGCGTGTCCTCGTCTGCGGCATGGATCGCGGGCTCGGCCGCGACGGCGCGACGGAGCGTGGCAGGTGCGCGCGTCGGCTGCCCGCCACCGGCCGGGTCCGAGTATGCCACGCCAGCACCGCTATACTCGCCGCGAGGACGCGTGCGCCGACGCACCGGGCTGCCCGCAGGTCGCTCCGCCTGCCCGGGTCCGCGCCGCCACCCCTACATGGGAGGAGTGCCGGGGTGCGAGCCCTGCTGTCAGTCGCGAACCGCCAGGGGATCTCCGAGCTCGCCCGCGAGCTCCAGGCGCAGGGCGTCGAGATGTACGCGACGGACGGCACCCGCGACCATCTCGCGGCGGACGGCGTCGAGGTCTCGCCCGTCTCCGAGCTGACCCAGGTCCCGTCCCTGGTCGGCGGGCAGGTCAAGACGTTCCACCCGGCGGTCTACGCCGGGATCCTCGCCCGACGGGACATGCAGGGGCAGCTCGACGAGCTCAGCGAGCAGGGCATCGGCCTGATCGATCTCGTCGTCGTCAACGTCAAGCCGTTCGCGCCGGAGGTCGGACGGCGGATGGTCGGCATCGACGAGGCGATCGAGATGATCGACGTGGGCGGCGCAGCGCTCCTGGGGGCTGCGGCCCGCAATGCGGCCGGGGTCGCCGCGGTCGCCAGCCCGGAGCACTACCGCCGCCTCGTCGCGGAGCTCAAGGAGTTCGGGCACGTCTCGGCGGAGTTCCGTGCCCAGCTCGCCGCGGAGGCGTTCGGGGCGGTGGCGGCCTATCACGCCGAGATCGCGGCCTACCTCAACCAGATCTCCGGCAACGTCTTTCCCAAGCGGCTGGCCGTCGTGCTCGAGAAGATCGACGATCTGCGCTACGGGGAGAACCCGCATCAGCGCGCGGCACTCTACCGGGAGACCACCCATCGATCCGGGACCGTCGCCGACGCGACCCAGATCCAGGGCAACCGGCCGTCGTTCAACAACCTGCTCGACCTCGACGCCGCCTACCGGACGGCCCGCGACTACACCGCCCCCACCGTCGCGATCGTCAAGCACACGGACCCGGTGGGGCTGGCGTCGAACGACGAGCTGGTCGAGGCGTACCGCAAGGCGCTCGAGACGGACCCGGTCTCGTCCTTCGGCGGGATCGTGGGCGTCAATCGCGAGCTGGACGGCGCGACCGCCCGCGAGATCGCCATGAACTCGTACGAGGCGGTCGTCGCGCCGGGCTTCTCGCACGCGGCCCTCGGCATCCTGCGCGCCAAGCCCGGGCTCGAGCTGCTCGGCGTGCCACCGGACCCGGTCGAGGGCATGCGCGACTACGGCATCGCGAGCCTCGACTTCAAGCGCGTGGACGGCGGGCTCCTGGTCGAGAGCCTGGACACGCTGGGTCTCGATCGGGGACAGCTCCAGGTCGTCACCAAGCGCCGGCCGACGCTGGAGGAGCTGACGGATCTCCTGTTCGCGTGGCGGGCCGTCCGCCACGTTCGGTCGAACGCGATCGTGCTCGCCCGCGGCGCGGCGACGGTCGGCGTGGGAGCGGCCCAGGCCAGCCGCCAGGTCTCGGTGGAGATCGCCCTCCGGCGGGCTGGCGATCGCGCCAGGCTTTCGGTCATGGCCAGCGACGCCTACTTTCCGTTCCCGGACGGCATCCAGATCGCGGCCCAGTCCGGCGTCACGGCGATCATCCAGCCGGGCGGCTCGATCCGGGACGAGATGGCGATCGAGGTCGCGGACCGGCACCACATGGCGATGGTCTTCACGGGGCGCCGTCACTTCCGCCACTGAAAAGCCCTCGGGCGGATGGCTCGCAGGGGCGTCGCCTCGGACCTCGGAGCGCTCGAGCCTGGAGAACCGCTTGGAACAGCAGCTGGCGATGGACATGGCCCGGGTGACGGAGGCGGCGGCGATCGCATCGGCCCGCTTGATGGGCCGGGGCCAGCGCGACGAGGCGGATCACGCGGCCGTCGAGGCGATGCGCGCCGCCATGGACGACCTGGACATCCGGGGCCGGATCGTCATCGGCGAGGGCGAGCGCGACGAGGCGCCGATGCTGTACATCGGCGAGACGGTCGGCCGGGCGTCGGAGGATGACCGCCGCCAGGCGACCGAGATCGACATCGCGGTCGATCCGCTCGAGGGCACCAACCTCGTCGCAACCGGCCAGGGCGATGCGATCACGGTCCTCGCCGCATCGGAGAAGGGCGGCCTCGTCCACGCCCCGGACACGTACCTCGACAAGCTGTGCGTCGGGCCGGTCGCGGCCGGCGCCGTCGACATCACGCGATCGCCGAGCGAGAACGTGAATCGGATCGCCGAGGCGCTCCGCCGGCGCGTCAACGACATCGCCGTGATCGTCCTCGATCGGCCACGCCACGAGGCGCTGATCCGCGAGCTGCGAACGACCGGCGCCCGGATCAAGCTCATCTCGGACGGCGATCTCTCGGCCGCGATCAGCGTCGCGGTCTCGGGGACGGGCGTGCACGCCGTGATGGGCATCGGGGGCGCGCCGGAGGGCGTCATCACCGCGGCGGCGCTGCGCTGCCTCGGCGGCGAGATCCAGGCACGGTTCCGGTACCGCAACGACGAGGAGCGGGAGCGCGGCGCACAGATGGGGCACGGAGACGAGACCCGCGTCTACCGGACGGAGGACCTGTGCTCCGGCGAGTCGGTCGTGTTCGCCGCGACCGGCGTGACGGACGGCGAGCTGCTCCAGGGCGTCCGGTTCTTCGGCGGCGGGGCTCGGACGCACTCGCTCGTGATGGCCTACCAGACGAAGCAGGTCCGGTTCATCGACACGGTCCACATGTTCGACCGGGACCGCCCGCCGGCCGTGCGGTTGTAGTCGGGCCGATGCGTCCGTCGCGCGTCCGCCGGTGAGCGCGCCCAACCGCCACATCGTGGCCATGGGCGGGGGCGGCTTCTCGATGGAGCCGGACAACCCGCTCCTCGACGACTTCGTGCTCGCGCTCACCGGCCGGGCTCGGCCCCGGGTGTGCTTCCTGCCGACCGCCACGAGCAACGTCGCGACCTACCTCTCGACGTTCTACCCGGCCTTCGCGCGTCGGGCCGAGCCGGACCACCTCGACCTGTTCGGGCGCGACGGACGCGACGTACGGGCCTTCCTCCTGGCGCAGGACGTCGTGTACGTGGGCGGCGGGAACACGGCCAACATGCTGGCGATCTGGCGGCTCCACGGACTGGACGCGATCCTCCGGGAGTGCTGGCGAGGCGGTGCCGTCCTGGCTGGCCTCTCGGCCGGCGCCATCTGCTGGTTCGGCCACGGCGTGGCCGATTCCTTCGGCCCGGATCTCGCGCCGTTCGACGACGGGCTCGGTCTCCTCGCCGGCAGCTTCTGTCCGCACTACGACGGCGAAGCCATCCGCCGACCCCGCTTCCACGAGCTGATCCGGAACGGCCTGCCGGCCGGCTGGGCCGCCGACGACGGTGCCGCGCTCCACTTCTCCGGCACGGACCTCGCCGAGGCCGTGTCGTCCCGCCCGACCGCCCGCGCCTACCGGGTCGAGCTCCGCGACGGCGACGTGGCGGAGACGCCGCTCCCGACGCGCTACCTCGGCGGGTAGCCGTCCGCGGACGAGTCGAGCAGCCGCCAGCCGCCCTCCCGAGCCCACGAGGCGACCGGCCGAACGGCCTCCCGGCCCTCGGCGCGCGCCTGCCGGTCCCGTGCGCTCCTCACGCGCTCGCCCCAGCCGGGCGGCACGAGCTCTGGCGCGAGGTCCGCGAGCGGGGCCAGCACGAACAGCCGGCGGCGGGCCTCCGGGTGCGGCACCTCGAGCGGCCGCCCGACCTTCGCCGGATCGTCCGACTCGCCCGCCGGCGCCCGGGGGACGGACAGGCGGGCCCGCCCGAACACCAGCAGGTCGAGGTCGAGCTCGCGCGGGCCCCAGTGACCGCGCGCCCGGCGGCCGAACGCGCGCTCCAGCTGCTTGAGCCCGGCGAGCAGCGCCGTGGCGCCCAGCTCCAGCGTCGCGCCGGCCGGCACTTCCAGGGCGACGGCCGCGTTGTGGAAGTCCGGCTGGTCCACCACGCCGATGGGGACGGTGACGTACAGCCGGGACACGCGAACGAGCCGGGCGCCCGGCATCGCCGCCAGAGCCGCCACGGCCGCGGCCAGCGTGGCCGCCGCATCGCCGACGTTCGCACCGAGGCCAACGTAGGCTCGAACCCGTCCGGCCAGGGCGCTGCCTCCCCTCGCTAGACTCGGCGGGTGCCGCCCGTCGCCGTCCGCCTGCTCCACGCCGACGCCGCGCCCGGCGCCGGCCCGCTGGAACGGAGCCTCGCGGCGGTGCGGCGCGATCTGGCCGACCGGCTGGCCGCGAGCTTCCGGAGGGCCGGCGCGGACGACGTCCGCGTGGTCGCTGGATCGCCCGACGATACACCCTTCGGGCGCCGTCTCCGCGAGCTCGTGCGACATGAGCGCCCGGCCGGTCTCGTCCTCACGGGCTCGGGATCCGTGCCGCTCGCGACGACGGCGGACCTTCGGGCGTTCGTGGACACGGCCGGTTCCGGCGAGCGGATCGCCCTCGCCAACAACCGTCACTCGTCGGACCTCATCGCGGTCGCGCAGGCGGAGCGTCTCCTCGATCTGCCGGACCTGCCGGGCGACAACGCGCTGCCGCGCTGGCTTGCCGAGGTCGCCGGCTACGCCGTCCGCGATCTGCGCGGTCGACGGCGGCTGGGGGTCGACGTTGACGGGCCGCTCGATGTTGTCCTCGTTCGGGCGCCATGGCCGGAGCCGGCGGAGACGGCGGCGGTTCGCGATCGGCTCGACGCCGTCGCGGCCGTCGCCCGCGATCCGCGCCGGGAGCTCCTGCTGGCCGGCCGCACGTCGGGGGCGACGCTCGGCTGGCTCGAGCGCCGGGTGGCCTGTCGGGTCCGGGCGCTGGTCGAGGAACGGGGGCTCCGGGCGGCCGCCGCCGCGGCCCGGTCGGACGGCTTGCCGAACGTGCGTCCACCGCGTTCGGTCCTGGGGCTGCTGCTCGATCGCGCCGGTCCGGAGGCGCTGGGCGCGATCGTTGGCGGTCTCGGCGATGCGGCCGTCGTGGACAGCCGCGTCCTGCTGGCGCACCGCCTCGGCGCCGACGAGCGACGCTGGCCACGCGCCGAGGACCGCTTCGCCTCGGACCTCCTGCTGCCGGAGCGGATCGCCGATCCGTGGCTCCGGGCACTGACGGTCGCGGCCCGCGAAGGGGCCGTTCCGGTGATCCTCGGCGGCCACACCCTCGTGGGCCCGGGGCTGCCGCTGGCCCTGACGGGGGCGTGGTGAGCGAGCGCCGTGGGCTCGAGGCAGGCTTCCGTCGCGAGCCTCGGAAGCCGCTCGACGTGGGCAGCGAACCGACGCTCGTCGACCGCCTCCGCGCCGAGATCGCCGCGTCCGGGCCGCTCACGTTCGCCCGGTTCATGGAGCTCGCCCTCTACGAGCCGGGGCTCGGCTATTACCGGCGCGCCCGTTCAGGCCCGGGTGCCGCCGGTGCCGACTTCCTGACCGCCCCCGAGACCCATCCGATCTTCGGCCGGGCCGTGGCGCGCCAGGTGCACGAGGTCTGGGAGCGGCTCGGCAGGCCGGCAGAGCTCGTCGTACGGGAGCACGGCGCGGGAACGGGCGCGCTCGCGGTCGGCATCCTCGACGGGCTGGCCGTGGAGCGATCGCCCCTCATCGATGCGGTCGTGATCGAGCCCGTCGAGATCGAGGCGGCGCGCCTGGCTGCGTTCGACGAGCGCCTGCGCCGGGCCGGCCACGCCCGCCGCCACCGCCCCGCGAGCCGGGAGCCGATCACCGGCGTCGTCCTCGCCAACGAGGTGCTCGACGCCCTGCCCGTCCATCGCGTCGAGTGGCGGGACGGACGGCTCCGGGAGGGGCTCGTGGACTGGCTCGACGGCCGGTTCATCGAGGTCCTCGCCCCGCCCACGACGCCGGCACTCGAGGAGCGCCTCCGGATCGAGGGCATCGAGCTCCGGGAGGGACAGCGAGCCGAGATCTGCCTGGCGCTGGACGGTTGGATGGCGGCGGCGTCTGCCGGTCTGGGGCGCGGGCTGCTGCTCCTGATCGACTACGGCCACCCGGCCTCGCAGCTGTACGGTCCGCGGCGGGCAGCCGGGACGCTGGCCGCGTACGTCAACCACCGGGTCCACGCGGATCCGTTCGTCAACGTCGGCCGGCAGGACGTGACCGCGCACGTCGACGTGACCGCGGTCGAACGAGCGGGCTCGGCGGCCGGCCTGGCTCCGGTCGGGATCACCAGCCAGGCGGAGTTTCTGGCCGGCCTCGGGATCGAGGCGCTGCTCCGCGAGGCCCAGTCCGACCCGCGCACCACGATGGAGGCGTACCTGGCCCTCCGGTCCGGGCTCATGCGCGTCCTCGACCCGGCGGCGACGGGCGGGTTCCAGGTGATGGGCTTCGCGCGCGACTTCCGCGTCGAGCCGCCGCTGCGGGGCTTTGCGTACCGGCTCGCGCGGACGCCGCCGCACGGACGGTGATGGGCGCACCCGAAAAGGCCGCCGATCCGAATGGCCGATCCAGGGCGCAGGGGAGCCCGCGGGGATCCGCCCGCTCGACCGCCAGGCGGTCGCAACAGCGACGATCGCGCGGCGACCGAGCCGGATCGTGCACGCTCGGGGCGACGGGCTCCGCCGCCGGACCGCGTGGTGGTCGCACGGCTGAGATCCCGTGGTCACCGACCGGGTGATGGCCACCCGCGGAAACCTGCCGCCCACGAGATTGATCTGCGCCGGCGGGCGCACCGACGGCAGACCGCCGATCCGAAGGGCGGTTGATCCGAGGGCAGCGGACGCCTGCCGGAAACCCGGCTGGTAAGATGGCGACGGCCCGCGGCTCGATCGATTGAGTGCCGTGCGCCCCGGGCTCCATGACCATCGGGACCGTTGCACTGGCTCGCGCCGCCCGGGGCGGCGAACCGCGCGGAGGTCGCTTGACCCCTCTCTGGTATGTCGTCGGGTTCGGGGTCGCGGGCGTGTCGTTCGTGTTCCTGACGATCGGGGCAGCGTGGCTGATCTCGCACCGGACGCGCGGCGACCAGCACAAGGGCCTGCCGTACGAGTCGGGCATCGATACCTATGGCGACACCCACGGGCGGTTCGGGCTGTCGTTCTACATCTATGCGCTGCTGTTCGTGGCCTTCGACATCGAGGTCATCTTCATCTACCTGTGGGCGATCGCCTTCCAGGACCTGCTCCTCGGTGGCTTCATCAGCATGCTGATCTTCGTCGCGATCCTGCTCCTGGGACTCGCGTACGCGTGGCGAAAAGGGGTGCTCAATTGGCGCTAGACGCGGAGGCCCAGGGCCTGGGCACGGGCCCCGCCGACGCAACCCAGATGGGGTCGGACCAGCCGGCCAACCGGCCGGGCGCGCTCGTCAGCCGCGAGCCCTCTGACCTGGCCGAGCCGATCGTCGTCCCGAACACGCTCTGGACGTCGACGGACCCGATGGCCTACGGCGGCGGTCGGCCGGCGGACATCACGCACCTGCGGGACTTCGAGGCGTCGGGCGGCGGTCGCCGCGACGACGCGCGCTGGTCCGGCCTGCTCGAGGTGATCCCGACCCGGGCGGACTACGTCCTCGACCTGATCCGGGCCAACAGCCTGTGGCCGCTCCTGTCCGGCCTCGCCTGCTGCGCGATCGAGATGATGTCCGCCGCGACGTCCAAGAACGACATGGACCGCTGGGGCATGTTCCCGTTCCGGGCGAGCCCACGCCAGGCGGACGTCCTGATCGTGGCCGGGACCCTGACCACGAAGATGGCCGGTCCGCTGGTCCGGCTGTGGGAGCAGATGCCGGAGCCGAAGTGGTGTGTCGCGATGGGCGACTGCACGTGCTCCGGCGGTCGCTACAAGCGGAGCTACTCGACGGTCGAGGGCATCGACCGGGTGATGCCCGTCGACGTCTACGTGCCCGGCTGCCCGCCGCGTCCGGAGGGCCTGATCTACGGCATGATGAAGCTCCAGCAGCTGATCAAGGACCGGCGCGGCCACTGGCCGGAGCGGGCCATCGGACCAACCGTGCCCGAGGGCATCTGAGCAATGGACCCCGTGTTCCGGCGACGCCTCGAGGCGCGCCTGGGATCGAAGCTGTCCGGCCCCGTCCGCCAGCGCCACGACACCACGGAGATCCGGATCGCCGCCTCGGACGTCACGGACGTCCTGCGCACGCTGCACGACGATCCCGAGTTCCGCTTCACCTTCCTGGCCGACCTCGCCGGCGTGGACACGGGGACCGTCATGCAGGTGGTCTATCACCTCTGGTCTGACGTGACGCCGGACTGGCTGCGGGTCATCGCCGACGGGCTGTCGCGGGACGATCCCCGCGTCCCGTCGGTGACATTCCTGTGGAAGGGCGCCGAGTGGCAGGAGCGCGAGGCCTACGACATGTTCGGCATCACGTTCGAGGGCAACCGGGACCTGCGCCGGATCTACATGCCGCCGGACTACACCAGCTTCCCCCTGCGCAAGGACTTCTTCCTCGCGGACGACGCGGCGCGGTCGCCCGGCGCGGGCGTCCGGCACATGGAGCAGGTCCACGTCCCACGCGGCGCTCCACCGGCTTCCGCCGTGCGCCGGATTCCTGGCTGAGCGCGGATTGCCATGACCGCCACGAGCCGCCGGCCGCCGGCCGACGATCCGCGCGTCACGCTCGACGAGGAGCTGGGCGTCTTCGAACCGATCCCGCCCTACCCACCGCGGACGGAGCGCGAGGCGGAGTTCTACAGCCTCGGTGACGGCGAGATGTTCATCAACATGGGTCCCCAGCACCCGTCGACGCACGGCGTGCTCCGGGTCGTCCTGAAGCTCGACGGCGAGAAGGTCGTGGATCTCGATCCGGTTCTCGGCTACCTGCACCGCGGCGTCGAGAAGCTGTGCGAGAACGCGGACTACCACCAGACGATCAGCCAGGTCGACCCACTCGAGTACGTCAGCTCGCTGTTCAACGAGTGGGCGCCGGTGATGGCCTACGAGCAGCTGCTCGACATCGAGGTTCCCCGCCGGGCCGAGTACATCCGGGTGCTCTCCGGCGAGCTCAACCGCATCTCGAGCCACGCCCTGTTCATGGGCTGGATGGCGTTGGACCTGGGCGGCCTGACGCCGATCCTCTGGTCGTTCATCGAGCGCGACGAGATCGTCGAGATGCTGGCCGCGCTGACCGGGCAGCGGATGCTGTTCAACTACTTCCGGATCGGCGGCGTGAACGGGGACCTGAACCACGACTTCATGAGCCGCCTCGGTGACTGGATGACCCGGGCGACCCAGCAGATCGAGTCGAACCTGACGCTGCTCAACGAGAACGAGATCTTCGTCCGCCGGATGCGCGGGCTGGGCACGATCGACAGCGAGACCGCGCTGCGGATGTGCTGGACGGGCCCCAACCTCCGAGCCACCGGCCTGCCGTTCGACGTCAGGCGCGCGCATCCCTACTCGGTCTACCCGGAGCTCGACTTCGACATCCCGACCCGGGCCGAGGGCGACTGCCTGGCCCGCTACCTCCTCCGGCTCGACGAGATCAAGCAGAGCCTTCGGATCATCGATCAGTGCCTCGACCGGATGCCGGACGGACCGATCATGGCCAAGCTGCCGCGCCTCCTGCGCCCCCGACCGGGCCGGGCCTACGCGGCCGTCGAGGGACCGCGCGGCCAGTACGCCGCCTACGCCATCAGCGACGGCACGGACCAGCCGTTCCGGCTCCGGATCCACGACCCGTCGTTCATCCACCTGCAGTCCGTCGGACTGCTCGTGCCGGGCCACCTGATCGCGGACACGATCGCGGTCATGGCGTCCCTCGACCCGATCATGGGCGGCGTCGACAAATGACGCGCATTGCACGCGCGGGCCGTCGGGCAGCACCCGGGGACCGTCGGGCATGACGTTCGTGGCGCGGACGTGGAACCGGCTGACCATTCCGGGGCGGGTCCTGCTGGGGCTGCTGCTGCTGGGCGGCCTGCTGACGGTGGGCCTGGCCCTGCTGATCATCTTCAGCGAGCCGATCCTCGAGCTGCTCGGAGCCAACCTGCCGCTCGTCCGCTTCGTGGCCGCGGCCACCGCCGTGCTGCTGATGACGATCCCGACGGCGTTCCTGATCATCTACATGGAGATGAAGATCATCGCCCTGATGAACCTGCGGGTGGGGCCGGACCGGGTCGGGCCGTTCGGCTCGCTCCTGTCCGTCGTGCACGGGCTCAAGGTGCTGATGAAGGAGGACTTCACGCCGACCGGCGCGGATGCCTCCGTGTTCACGCTCGCGCCGGTCGTGACCTACCTGGCCAGCGTCATGACCCTGCTCGTGATCCCGTTCGCGCCCGGCCTGTTCGGCCAGGACATGAACATCGCGCTGCTCTACTTCTTCGCCATCTCCGGGCTCGGCGTGGTTGGCCTGCTGATGGGCGGCTGGTCCAGCTTCAACAAGTACTCGCTGCTCGGCGGGCTTCGGTCCGCGGCCCAGGTGATCAGCTACGAGGTCCCGCTCGTGCTGTCAGTCGTGGGCCTGCTGATCCTGGCCGGGACGATGAGCCTGAACCAGCTGGTGCTCAACCAGGCCGGCTGGTTCACCGACTGGTACATCTGGCAGCAGCCGCTCGGCTTCCTGATCTTCTTCATCGCCGCCACGGCCGAGGCCAACCGGACGCCCTTCGACCTGACCGAGGCGGACTCGGAGATCGTGGCCGGCTTCGCGACCGAGTACTCCGGCATGCGCTTCGGCTTCTTCTTCTTCGCCGAGTACGTCAACGTGTTCATCGTCTCCGCCCTGACCGTCACCCTCTTCTTCGGCGGCTGGAACGCCCCGTTCCCGTTCCCCGACATCGGCCTCGCGCTCGACCCGGGATCGCTCGGCATCGCGCTGCTGATCCTGGTGGCGGTCGTGCCGCTCGTCGGCATCCTGATCCTCGCCCTGCCGTTCTACCTGCTGCGCAGCTCCATGCCGTTCTGGCAGGCGCTGATCATCGGCTTCGTCCTGTTCAACGTCGTGGCCGTGGCGGCGGTCCTCGGCTGGGCCTTCGTGAGCCTCGAGTGGGTCGCCGGGTTGCTCTGGTTTATGCTCAAGACCTACAGCTTCGTGTTCATCTTCGTGTGGATGCGCGGGACCCTGCCGCGAGTCCGGATCGACCAGCTGATGGGGTTCGCCTGGAAGTGGCTGCTGCCCGCGTCGCTGCTCAACCTGTTCGTCACCGCGGCAGCGGTTGTCGTCGTCCGCGAGCTGCGAGGCTGAGGTGAGCCTGATCCCCGGGCTCGGGCTGGCGAAGGGCATGGCGCTGACGCTGCGCCGGTTCTTCGAGCCCAAGGTGACGATCCGCTACCCGGAAGTGCCGGCCGACGTGTCGCCGAAGTTCCGGGGCCGGCTGCAGCTCCTGTACGACGAGTGGGGCACGCTCAAGTGCGAGACCTGCTTCCAGTGCGCGCAGGCCTGCCCGATCGAGTGCATCGACATGGGCGGCATCGACACCAAGGGCCGCTATCACGTCCACTGGGGGCCCCCGGAGCAGTACGCGGAACGGCGTGAGGAGTCCGCCCTTCGGCGCTCCGGGCGGACCGTGCCGGACCGGGCATACGAGCACTTCGGGGCGCTCGACCTGTCGCCGGTCGAGACGATCCTCGGGGACCATGACCACGACCCGAAGCGGATGCTGCAGATCCTCGAGGGAGTCCAGACGGTCTACGGGCATCTGCCGGTGGCCGCGCTCAAGCAGATCAGCTTCCGGACGGGCGCCGGGTACGCGCTGATCTACGGAACGGCCTCCTACTACGGGCACCTGCGCCTCGACCCGCCGGGGGACGCCGTCCAGCGCCAGGCCGGTGCCGCGGCGCGGCCGGACGAGGGCACCTACCTCGCCGGTCTGGGAGCCGCGCTCGACGGTCGGGGCGCCGCAGCGGGAGCGGCGCACTGACCCGATGACGACGATCCTCCCTGCGCCGGCCGAATGGCCGAGCGTCCTGCTCGCGCGCGCCGCGGTCCTGCGGGACCACCCGGCGATGGCCTTCGACGATCCGTCAGCCGCCCTGGACACGGCCGTCCGGGCGGGCGCCTTCGAGGGGCTGCGACGCGCCGTCCGCGACCTGGGCCCGGCCGGGACGATCGCGCTCATCGCCGAGGCCGGGCTGCGCGGCCGGGGCGGCGCCGGCTACCCGACGGCCGCGAAGTGGCGGGCGGCGACGGCGACGGAGGCGCCCCGGCGGTACGTCGTGGCCAATGGCTACGGGGCGGATCCCGGCTCGCTCACGGATCGTGCCCTGCTCGAGGCGGATCCATTCGGCGTCGTCGAGGGCCTCGCGATCGCCGCCATCGCCGTCGGTGCCACGGAGGCGATCGTCGCCGTCCGGGCAGGCGATGCCGAGGCGGTCCGGCGCCTGGAGGGGGCGGTCGCCGCGGCCGAGGATGCCGGCTTCCTCGGCCGGGACGTGCTGGGGTCCGGGCACGACCTGACGATCACCGTGCGCCCTGTCCAGGGCGCGTACATGCTCGGCGAGGAGACGGTGCTCCTGAAGGCGCTCGAGGGGCGCCGCGGTCAGCCGGAGCAGCGTCCGCCATATCCGGCGGAGCGCGGGCTGTTCGACATGCCGACCGTCGTGCAGAACGTCCAGACGCTCGCCGCCGTGCCCTGGATCGTCGTCAACGGCGCGCCGGCCTGGGCGGCCATCGGCAGCCCGCAGGCGTCCGGCACGATCCTCGTCCAGGTCCGTGGGCCGGAGCGCGACGGGGTCGCGGAGGTCCCGCTCGGGGTCCCGCTGCGCCAGGTGATCGCGCTCGGCGGCGAGCCGGGCCGGGGCCGCAGCCTCAAGGCCCTGATCGTGGGCGGGCCGTCCGGCGGTCTGCTGCCGCCGGAGCTGCTCGACACGCCGTACGAGTTCGAGTCGCTGCGGGCCGTCGGCGCCCACGTCGGCTCGGGCTCCGTGATCGCCGCCGACGACCGGGCGTGCGTCGTCGACCTGGCCCGGCTGCTGACCGGCTTCTGCTCGGCGGAGGCCTGCGGCAAGACCATCCCGTGCCGGATCGGGACGCGACGCCTCGTCGAGATCGCCGACCGGATCACGGATGGCCGCCCCCGGCCGACCGACCTGCAGCTGCTCGCCGACCTGTCGGCGGACATGGTCGACAGCGCGCTGTGCGACCACGAGCGCCTGGCCACCCTCCCGCTCACGAGCGGGATGCGATACTTCCGCTCCGAGCTCGACGACCACCTGCTGCGCAGCTCCTGCCCCGCCGGCGTCTGCCGCCCGATCGCGGTCGGCGCCGCGTCCTGAGGCCCCCTGCAGAATGACCGACCTGATCGTCCGCCCCGACAACCGCCCGGACAGCCCGGCCGCCCTGGACACGCTGCAGCCGCGATCGGACACGCTCGCGGAGCGCCTGATCACGACCCAGTCGCCGCAGCGCCCGCAGGCGACGCCGCCGATCCGGATCGAGGTCGACGGCCGCGTGGTCGAGGGTTTCGAGGGCCAGACGATCCTGGAGGTCTGCCGCGACAACGGGATCGAGATCCCGACCCTCTGCTACGAGCCCAAGCTGCCCGGCTTCGGGGCCTGTCGCATGTGCGTCGTCGAGGTCGAAGGCACAGAGCACCCGCCGATCTCGTGCACCCAGGCGGCAGCCGCGGGCATGAAGGTCGCGACCCAGACCGAGGGCGTCCGCCGCCTCCGGGCAACGAACCTGGAGCTGATCTTCAGCGATCACAACGCGTACTGCCTGCCGCCCTGCCAGAACAAGTGCCCGAGCCACATCGACATCCCGGGCTTCCTCAAGGCGAACGCCGAGGCGAACTTCCGCGAGTCGGCCCGGATCTTCAAGCGGACGATCCCCTTCCCGTCCGTGCTGGGACGGGTCTGCCCGGCGCCGTGCGAGGAGCACTGCCGGCGGGACGAGGTCGACGAGGCGATCGCGATCCGCGACAGCCACCGCTACGCCGGAGACCAGGTGCTGCGGGCGATGCTGGACGACGACGTCGATCCGCCCATCCCGTTCGAGGTCCAGCCGAAGAGCGGCCGGCGCGCGGCGGTGATCGGCTCCGGGCCGGCCGGCATGGCCGCCGCCTACTACCTGCTGATCGCCGGCCACGACGTCACGGTCCTCGAGCGCGACGCAGCGCCGGGCGGGATGCTGCGCTACGGGATCCCGCAGTACCGCCTGCCCAAGGTCGAGGTCCTCGAGGCCGAGTACGAGTCGGTGACCCGGCTCGGTGGGCGCGTGCTCGTCAACCAGGCGCTGGGCCGCGACTTCACCCTCGACGACCTGCAATACCAGGGCTACGACGCCGTCCTCGTCGCCATCGGCTGCTACGACACGAACAAGCTGGGCATCCCGGGTGAGGACGCCGACGGCGTCATCGACGGGCTCGAGTACCTCCGCACCGCCACCCTCGGGCTCGAGGTCGAGGGCCACGCCGGCAGCCGCGTGGTCGTCATCGGCGGCGGCTTCACCTCGATGGACTGCACCAGGACATCGGTCCGCCAGGGCGCGAAGGAGGTGACCCTCGTCTACCGCCGCGACATGAAGGACATGCCGGCGGCCAACGAGGTGCACGAGGCGATCGAGGAGGGCGCGACCGCCATCTTCCAGGCCGGTCCCTCGCGGGTCATCACGGATGAGCGGACCGGCAAGGTGACCGGCGTGGAGTTCATCCGGATGCAGCTCGGCGAGCCGGACGCGTCGGGTCGACGGCGGCCGGAGCCGTCACCAGGAACCGAGTTCACGATCCCGTGCGACCGGGTCCTGCTGGCCATCGGCCAGGGACCGGACCTGTCGTGGGTGGGACCGGGCTCGACCGGCATCGAGGCGACCAAACAGAAGCGCCTCAAGGCGGATGCCGTGACCTTCGCGACGGACCGGGCCGGCGTGTTCGGGACCGGCGACGTCCGGATCGGCGCGGCGACCGTGGTGCAGGCCGTGGCCGAGGGACGCCGCGCCGCGTACGCCATGGACGCCTACCTGAAGGGGCTGGACCTGGGCGCCATCAGGACGCGTCAGACGCTGGCCGAGCCCCAGCCGGAGTTCCTGTCCATCGTGCCATTCACGAGCGAGGCCAAGGAGCCCCGCTACCGCATGACGGCCATGGAGCCGGAGTTCCGGAACCGGAGCTACGTCGAGTACGAGGTTCCGTACAGCCAGCAGGAGGCGATGGCCGAGTCGACCCGCTGCCTGCAGTGCACCTGCGAGGCGATCGGCTTCTGCGATCTGCGGCGCCTCGGGATCGAGTACGGGACGACGCTCAAGACGCTCGAGCCGCAGTACCACCAGGGCGCGGGCTACCGGAGCGTGACCGAGAACCGCTTCACCGGCACGAACCACGACTACATCCGCGACGACTCGCACGCGTTCATCCTCCGCGAGCCGTCGCGCTGCATCGACTGCGGCCGGTGCGCCCAGGTCTGCGCCGAGGTCGTCGGGGCCGCCTGCTACGACTTCATGCGGATCGGCTTCGACACCCTCGTCACGACGCCGCTCGACATGAGCCTCAACGACACGCCGTGCGTGTCCTGCGGTCGCTGCGCCGAGACCTGCCCCACCGGCGCCCTGATGCCCAAGCCGCGGGTGCTTCAGAAGTACGACGTGGACGAGAGCCGTTGCATCCTGTGCGGCATCTGCGTCGACGCCTGCCCGTACGACGCGCTGCGCCATGGTGCCGACTTCGAGGTCTCCCACACGAGCCGCCAGGAGCCGATGATCGACCTGCTGGCGATCGCCCAGGTCGATCGCGAGACCGAGGTCACCTACATCCGCAAGGAGCGCGACTGGCTCGAGCGGGCAAGGGCCGATGGCCGGGTCATCGAGTCCGCCCGGTTGCTCCCGGTTCTGCCAGCCTCGCTCGCCGCCGATGGCAACGGGCACGGGAACGGGCATGGCCACGGGCACGGCGCCGGCGGCAACGGCGACGCCTCTCTGCCGGGGATCGGCCCGGGCAGCCACGCACACGGATAGCGCATGGTGCCGCGCAGCCTGATCAACATCCTCGGCCCGCTGGTCATCGTGGGCGCCCTCGTATCGCTCCCGGTCGGACTGGCGATCCTCGGCGTCATCGGGTTCGACGAGGACCTGCTGTTCTTCATCCTGGCCGAGGTGATGCTGCTGTCCGGCCTGCTCGTCGTGACGATGCGCGACATCATCCGGTGCGGTCTGGCGATGATCGTCTGCTTCCTCTCGCTGGCCGGGATCTACGTGATCGCCGGCGCCCCGCTCGTGGCTGCCGCTCAGGTGCTCATCTACATCGGGGCGATCAGCGTGCTGATCCTGTTCGCGATCATGCTCACCCAGACCAAGGACGCGCCTCCGTCGCTGGTCTTCCAGACGCAGGCCCTCGGCGCGGGCGTCGCGTCCGTGATCCTCGGCCTGATCATCGTCATCACCGTCTCGGCCACCGACTGGGGCGAGGTCGGCACCCGCCTCCGCACGGCGACGGACGCCCTCGCCGAGGTCCTCTTCCGGGACTACGTGCTGGCCTTCGAGATCGTCAGCGTCCTGCTGCTCGCAGCGGTGATCGGCGGGATCTACGTCGCCAAGCGCGAGGAGGGCGGCGCCCCGTGAGCGACTCGCTGGACGCCTACCTGATCCTGTCCGGGATCCTCTTCGCGATCGGGACGTTCGGCTTCCTCGCCCGGCGCAACGCGATCAGCATGCTGATGTCGATCGAGCTGATGCTCAACGCCGTCAACCTCGCGATCATCGCCTTCGGCTCGTTCATCGAGCCGCTCCGCGCGGACGGGTCCGTGATCGCGCTGATGGTCATGGCGGTCGCCGCCGCGGAGGCAACGGTGGGTCTCGCGATCGTCATGGCGATCTACCGGAACCGCCGAACGCCGCTGGTCGACGAGTACGACGCGATGCGCCGATGAGCGCGCTCGCCCGATGAGCCCGGCGATGCCGATGTTCCTCGCCGCGGCCGCGGACGAGGGTGCCGCCGAGGCGGCCGCCGCCGACCCGATCTTCAACCTCCTGATCCCGCTCATCGTCCTGCTGCCGCTGCTCGGTTTCGCCGTCACGGCCGTCATCGGGCGCCGGCTGGGGAAGCAGGCGCACTGGATCCCGGTCGGGGCCGTGGTGGCAAGCTGGGCGATCGCGATGGTCGTCTGCTTCACGGCGCTCACCGGCGGGTTCGGGGAGGAAGGCCGCCACGTCTTCCTCTACGAGTGGATCCCGGCCGGCTCGTTCAGCGTGGACGCCGGCTTCCTCGTCGACAACCTGACCGCGGTGCTCCTGATCGTCGTGACGACGATCGGGATGCTCGTCCACGTCTACTCGATCGGGTACATGGCCCACGACCCGGGCTACTGGCGCTTCTTCGCCTATCTCAACCTGTTCATGTTCTCGATGCTCCTGCTCGTCATGGCGGACAGCTGGCTGCTGGTCTTCGCCGGCTGGGAGCTGGTGGGGCTGTCGAGCTACCTCCTGATCGGGTTCTGGTACCGCAAGCGCTCCGCGGCGCTGGCCAGCAAGAAGGCCTTCATCGTCAACCGCGTCGGGGACGTGGGATTCGCGCTCGCGATCATGGCCATCTGGGTCAACACGAGCACGCTCGACATCCGCGAGTCGCTGCGCGTGCTCGTCGAGCAGGGCGACGCCAACCCGATCCCGCTGGCGGTCGTCGCGCTCCTGGTCTTCGCCGGCGCGATGGGCAAGAGCGCCCAGTTCCCGCTCCACGTCTGGCTGCCGGACGCGATGGAAGGACCGACCCCGGTGTCCGCCCTCATCCACGCGGCGACCATGGTCAACGCGGGCGTCTACCTCGTGGCCCGGGCGAACCCCCTGTTCGCTGCCGCGCCATCCGTGCTCGTGGTGGTCGCGGCCATCGGCATCTTCACCGCGATCCTGGCCGCCTCGATCGCGATGACCCAGACGGACATCAAGCGGGTCCTCGCCTACTCGACCCTCAGCCAGCTGGGCTACATGTTCGCCGCGCTCGGGAGCGGCGCCTTCACGGCCGCGATCTTCCACCTCATGACCCACGGCTTCTTCAAGGGCCTGCTGTTCCTCGGCTCCGGCTCGGTCATCCACGCCGTCCACGAGGAGCAGGACATGCGCCGGATGGGCGGTCTCGCGCGCAAGATCCCGAGCACCTACCGGACGATGCTGATCGGCACGATCGCGATCTCCGGCATCCCGCCGCTGGCCGGCTTCTTCAGCAAGGACGAGATCCTGGGCGAGGCGTTCAAGCTGGGCTTCCCGTGGGTCTGGGCGATCGGGCTGTTCGTCGCGATCCTGACCGCCTTCTACATGTTCCGGCTGATGGGTCTCACGTTCTGGGGCGAGAGCCGGGTCGACCCGCACGTCGAGCCGCGGATCCACGAGTCACCGCGGATCATGACCATCCCGCTCTGGATCCTGGCCGTGCCGTCGATCCTGCTCGGGATCGCGCTGTCCTGGCCCGGGCCGCCGCTCGGGCCGCTGTTCGGCAGCACGGAGCCCGGGCTGCTTCATCACTGGCTGGAGCCGGTGTTCCGCGAGGCGAACGAGCTGCTCCACCACGGCGAGGCGGAGTACCAGCTGTTCGGGATCGACGGCGCGCTGATCGGGGCGAGCGTCGCGGCGGCCGCGATCGGCGGCGTCGTCGCCTGGCGGCTGTTCGGGATCGCCGTCGGGCCGCTCCGTGGCCGGAGCAGGCCGGAGCAGGTCCGGGCGCTGAGCGCGCGGGCGCCGTTCCTCTACCGCGCGTCGCTCAACAAGTGGTGGTTCGACGAGCTCAACGACCTGCTGTTCATCCGGATCGGGGGGCGCGTCGCGGCGGCGATGTGGTGGTTCGATCGCGAGATCGTGGACGGCACGGTCAACGCGATCGGCAGCGTGACCCGCGGCTCGGGCCGCGGCCTGTCGCGCGTCCAGACGGGTCGGGTCCAGAACTACGCCCTCGGGATCGCCATCGGGCTGCTCGTGATGGCCGGCTCATACCTGCTCATCTCCGGCCGCTGAGCGCATGAACATCAGCAGCATCCCGATCCTGACGATCGTCACGTTCCTGCCGCTCGCGGGCGCCGTCCTGATCGCGGCGCTGCCGCGGAGCGCCGCGCGCCCGGTGGCGCTGGGAACCGCGCTCCTGACCTGGGTCGTGTCGCTGATCCTGCTGATCGGCTACCTGCCGCGGCCGGACTTCCAGTTCGTCGAGACGCTCGACTGGATCCCGCTCTTCGGCATCCAGTACAAGCTCGGCATCGACGGGCTGTCGCTCATCCTCGTCGTCCTGACCACGACCCTGATGTGGGTCTCGATCCTCGCCTCGTTCCGGCCGATCCAGGAGCGGATCAAGGAGTACATGATCTCGTTCCTGATCCTCGAGGTCGGGATGATCGGCGTGTTCGTGGCGCTCGACACCTTCCTGTTCTACATCTTCTTCGAGATCGTGCTCGTGCCGATGTACCTGATCATCGGCATCTGGGGGGGCGCCAACCGGATCTACGCGACGATCAAGTTCGTCCTCTACACGCTCGTCGGCTCGCTGCTGATGCTGGTCGCGATCCTTGCCACGGCCTTCGCCTTCCAGGCGCAGACAGGCTCGTGGGCCGGCGCCTTCGACCTGACCGTCCTGCGGGAGACGAGGTTCGACCCGGGGCTGCAGGTCTTTGCTTTCCTGGCCTTCTTCATGGCCTTCGCGATCAAGGTCCCGATGTTCCCGTTCCACACCTGGCTGCCGGACGCGCACGTCGAGGCGCCCACGGCGGGCTCCGTGCTCCTGGCCGGGGTCCTGCTCAAGCTCGGCGGCTACGGGTTCATCCGGTACGCCGTCCCGTTCTACCCGGACGCGGCGCAGACGTTCGCGCCGCTGATCATCGTGCTCAGCCTGATCGCGATCATCTATGGCGCGATCGTGGCGCTCGTCCAGCCGGATCTCAAGAAGCTGGTCGCCTACTCGTCCGTCAGCCACATGGGCTTCGTGACCCTGGGCATCTTCGTGTTCACCGAGCAGGGGCTCCAGGGCGCGATCCTCCAGATGGTCAACCACGGGCTGATCACGGGCGGGCTCTTCCTCCTGGTCGGGGTCATCTACGAGCGGACGCACGACCGGACGATCGCCAGGATGGGCGGTCTCGCCGGAGCGACCCCGGTCTATGCCGCCGTGTTCGGCTTCTTCGTGTTCGCGTCGGTCGGGCTTCCCGGGCTGTCCGGCTTCGTCGGCGAGTTCCTCACGCTCGTCGGCGCGTTCGACTTCAGCCCGCTCGTTGCTGCCATCGCGACGTTCGTCATGATCCTTGCCGCCGGCTACCTGCTCTGGATGTTCCAGCGGGTGGCGACCGGCGACCTGTCGGACTTTCTGCGCGGCCTCGGGCACCACCTGACGGACATGCGGCCGGTCGAGGTCCTGACCCTTGCCCCGCTCGCGGCGCTGGTCGTGGCCCTTGGCCTGTTCCCGGGTCTCGTCCTGGACCTGATCGGCGGCTCCGTGGGGTCCGTCCTGGACGGCGCCGCCACGGCCGCTCCCATCCGGTTCGCCCTGTGGCCATGACCGGGACCGGGGCCCGCGCGCAATGACCGTTCCGCCCGACTTCGTGGCGGTCCTGCCGCTGGTCGCCGCCGTGCTGGCGGCGACGGCGGTCCTGCTGGTCGACCTCGCCCTGCCGGGCCGGCGGACGGCCGTCCTGCTGACGGCCCTGGTCGCGCTGGCCGTCGTGGCACTGGCCGTGATCGCGGTCGGGGGCGAGGAGCGGGTGGCGTTCGGCGGCGCCTACACGGTCGACGCGCTGACGACGTTCCTCCACCTCCTGTTCGTCGCGATCATCGCGCTGACGGTCATGTTCGGGCCGGACTACCTCGTCCCTCGGGGCCTGCCGGTCGCCGAGTTCGCCATCCTGCTCATCTTCGCCATGACCGGCGCGATGCTCCTGGCCGCCTCGACGGACCTGCTGCTGCTGTTCCTGGGTCTCGAGCTGATGGTCCTGCCGGGCTATCTCCTGGCCGCCTTCCACAAGAGCGACGGCTACTCGACCGAGGGGGCGATCAAGTACTTCCTGCTCGGCTCGTTCTCGAGCGCCATCTTCCTGTTCGGGCTGGCCTTCGCGTGGGGCCTGACCGGCTCGACGCGCGTCTCGGACGTGGCCGCCGTGCTCAGCACGTTCGCGGCGGGCCGGGGGACGCTCTCGCCGGGCCTGGCCCTGGGCCTGGCCTTCATGACGACCGGGGTCGCCTTCAAGATCGCGGCCGTGCCGTTCCACTACTGGACGCCGGATGCCTACCAGGGCTCGCCGACCCCGGTCACCGGCTACCTGTCCGTGGGCCCGAAGATCGGCGCATTCGCGCTGATCCTGCGGCTGTTCGTCGAGGCCATGGGGCCGCTCCGCGCGGACTGGCTGCCGGTGGTGATCGTCCTCGCCGCGGCCACGATGACCCTCGGCAACCTCGTCGCCCTGACCCAGAACAACGTCAAGCGGATGCTGGCCTACTCGTCCATCGCCCACACGGGCTACATGCTCGTCGGGCTCGCCGCGTGGGCGGCCGGACGGATGGAGGGCCTCGAGGGGCTGCTCTACTACGGCGCGGCGTACTCGTTCATGAACCTGGGCGCGTTCGCCGTGGTCGCAGCCCTCCAGAAGCGGAGCGGCGTCACGTCGAACCTGGACACCTTCGCCGGGCTCGGTCGCCGCGAGCCCCTGCTGGGCGCGCTGATGGTGCTGTTCCTCCTGTCGCTCGTCGGCATCCCGCCGACCGCTGGCTTCTTCGCCAAGTTCTACGTGATTCTGGCCGCCGTCGAGGCGGGCGGCGCCCTGAGCGTGCTCGCGGTGATCATGGTGCTCAACGCCGCAGCCGCCGCGTTCTACTACCTGCGGGTCGTGGTTTACATGTACATGCGCGATCCGGAAACCGAGCAGCCCGCGTGCCGGCACGGGCGGCTGGTGTGGGGTGGGCTGGCGGCGGCGACCGCGCTGACGATCCTGCTGGGGATCATCCAGGGCCCGTTGCTCGACATCGTGGGAGAGGCCGCGCGCGCGATCGGATAGCGGGCGGAATCCGACCCGGCCGCTCCCGGGGCCCGGATCGGGCATCCTTTGGAGGTGCCAGACGATGCCCGGACCGCGCTCCTGCACGAGCTGCTCGGAGACGCCGGCCGGCTCGTGGTCGTGTCCAACCGCGGACCGATCACGTTCCAGCGGGACGACGGCGCACCCGGCCGGCTGACGGCCTCGCGGGGCTCCGGCGGGCTCGTGACCGCGCTCGCCGAGCTGGGTCGGCACGCACCGCTGACCTGGGTGGCGGCCTCCCTGACGGAAGGGGACCGAGCAGCGGCACGGGTCCTGGGCGACGGCAGGAACGGGCCGGGCGATGCCCGAATCCGGGACCTCCTCGAGGAGATGCTGCCGGGCCAGGACGTGCGTCTCGTCTACGTGGGGCTGAGCGACGAGGTCTACGACCGTCACTACCGGATCTTCTCGAACCCCTTCCTGTGGTTCGTGCAGCACGAGATGTACGCCAACGCGTACGCGCCGACCATCGACGACGCGCTGATCGACGCCTGGCGCGGAGGCTACCGCCCGGCCAACCTCAAGCTGGCCGACGCGGCCGTCGAGGCCGCGGGGGACAGCCGGGACCCGGTGATCCTGCTCCAGGACTACCACCTCTACCTAGCGGCGGCGAGGATCCGCGAGCGGCTGCCGAAGGCGACCATCCTCCACTTCAACCACATCCCCTGGCCGGCCGAGAGCCAGTGGCGGCTCATTCCCCAGTCGCTCCGCCGGCCCATCTGCGAGGGGCTCCTCGCCTGCGACATCGTCGGCCTCCAGACCGATCGCTACGCGTCCCACTTCCTCGACTCCGTGGCGAGCTTCGTGCGCGACGCGCGCGTGGATCGCGATGGGCGCAACGTCGTGTGGCGCGACCGGCGGATCCGCGTCCGGGCGTACCCGATCGCCGTCGACCCGGACGGGCTGGTCAGATTCGCGACCTCGGACGCGGTGGAGCAGCGCCTCGAGCGGCTCAACGAGCGGCTCGACCGCGCCGGCCGGCCGAGCCTGATCGTTCGCGCCGATCGGATCGAGCCGTCCAAGAACGCGCTCCGGGGGTTCCTGGCGCTCGAGGCCCTCCTCGAGCGGCGACCGGAGCTACGACAGCAGATCCGCTTCGTCGCCGTGCAGGCGCCGACGCGAACGGAGATCTCAGAGTACGCCGAGTACGCGGCGGCCGTCCGGGAGGTGGTCGCGCGGATCAACGGGATGGCGGAGCCGGACGACCAGCCCATCTGGATCTACGACGGGTCGGACTACGCGATGGCGATCGCGGCGCTCCGGGTCGCGGACGTGGTGCTGGTCAATCCGCTGGTCGACGGGATGAACCTGGTGGCGAAGGAGGCGATCCTCGTCGGCGAGCGCGATCCGGTCCTCGTCCTGTCCGAGACGGCCGGTGCCGCTGAGCAGCTCGCCTCCGACGCGCTGTCGATCGCCGCGGCGGACGTAATCGGCACCGCCGCCGCCCTCGAGCAGGGCCTGGCGATGCCGCTCGCCGAGCGCCGGGCGCGGCTGCGGCGCCTGCGCGCCAGCGTCCGGCACGAGGACCTGGACTGGTGGCTCACGCGGCAGCTGCGCGACCTGGCGGCGGTCCGCCGCGGCGTGGTGCCGCCGTCGCGCCGCCTGCGTGACACGGTGCGTCGCGTCGAAGGCGAGACGGTTTAGCCGCCGGCCGCCTCTCGTTCCAGCCCCGCGGCGACTGACGAGAGCAGCCGGGCGGCCTCGCGTGGGGAGGCCAGCTCGAGATCGGCGGCGGCCCGGATCGCGGGCGCCGTCTCGCCCGCCCCGTGGACGACGACGGCCAGGCCGGCGATCGTGCCCCGGTCCCGTGCCTCTCGAACGACGGCGAACGCCTCGGCATCGCTCACGTCGTCACCCAGCACGAGCACGCCGCCCGGGCGATGGTGCTCGATCAGGCGCCTCATCGCGGCTCCCTTGCCGCCCGCTCCCTTCGGCCTGAGCTCGACCACCCGGCGTCCCTCGACCTGGACGAGCCCTTCCACGCCCAGCGCCCGCTCGGCGGCCTCGATGGCCTCGATGACGGCGACCCGTGCCACGTCCGGGTCCGGAGCCTGGCGGAAGTGGAACGCCACCGTCGGGCCCTTGGCCTCGAAGAAGAGCCAGCCCGGCCGGCCGAGCGCCGCCAGCACCGCATCGGCGACCGCTGCCGTGGGCGCCTGCCAGTGGCGAAACGCAGCGTCCGCGGCGACCTGGAGGGCCTCGGCTCGACGGCTGCGGGGCAGCATCCCGGACTCCAGCCCATGGTTGCCGAGGTAGCGGACGCCACCGACCCGGACCCTCCCCGCCACGTCCGCGGCCAGCCGTCCGGACAGGACGACGAGCGCGAGCCGCTCCGGCCGCGCCGCAGCCAGGCGGGCGAGCCGCCGGATGGCGGTCCGGCCCAGCGGCTCGATGGCCGTGGCCTCCGGGTCCAGCGAGATTGGCGCGAGCGTCCCGTCGAAATCGGTCACGACGAGGAGCGGGCTCGGGGCACGCAGCAGGTCGATCGCGCGCGACCGGGCGGCCGCGAGGCCGGTCGTCGCCGGCCCGGATGGCGCGGCTGGCGCCCGGTTCGACCCGGTCACGAGGCCATCGTCCCGGTCGCGGGGCCATCGTCCCGGTCGCGGGGCCTTCGTCCCGGTCAGGGCGTCACCTCCACGCCCGGGAGAATCGCCCGCAGGCCGTCCGCCATGATGTCCGGCCCGATCCCGCCGAGAGCGCCCTCGCGCACGACGCCGTCGGCGTCGATCCAGAAGTGGACCGGCAGGGCCATCGCCTCCCAGGCGCGCTGAGCCGTCCCGTCCCTGTCCAGGCCAACCGGGAACGTCACCTCGAGGGCCCGGACGAACGGGGTGACGGTGCCCTCCTCCTCGCGCACGTCGATCGCGACGACGACCAGTCCCTCGTCCGCGTACCGGGCCGCGTAGCCGTTCATCAGCGGCAGCTCGTCCGCGCACGGCGGACACCAGGTGGCCATGAAGTTGACCCACACGGGCTTGCCCCGGAGCGCCGAGATGTCGATCGTGCCGCCGCCGAGCTGCGGCACCACGAGGGGCGGCGGCGGCTCGCCGACATGAAACGCCGCGGCCGCGCCACTCGGGCTGACCTTCGTCGGCGCTGGTGTCGCCGCCGTCGACGAGCTCGGCGACGAAGCCGACGGGTCGATGGGGGCCGGGGCCGACGCGAACGAGGACGGGGACGCGCTGGCCTCGATTGATGGCAGCGTGGGGCTGGCGAACCCGGTCCCCGGCTCGGGCGCGAGGTTGACGACGAGCACCAGCAGACCCGCGGCCGCGACCACACCCGACACCAGCCCGGCGATCACCGGGAGACGGGAGGACATGGCCGCGAGGGTACCAGTACCAAGCGGTCGTGGGCCGCTCGCCGGCCGGCTGCTAGGCTCACACCTCCGATGGACAGACTGCTGAACGCCGTCCGCACCCGCCTGATCCCGGCGCTCCTCACCGCGGCCGGGGTCGCCCTCGTGACCGCCGGGCTCGTGACGCTGACCGTCCCGGCCACGGCCGGCGTGCTCCCGTCGGACCCGCCGCCGTCGATCAGCGCCCGGCCGGCGACGCCATCGCCGGCGACGCCATCGCGCTCACCGTCCGTGTCGGTCGCGCCGAGCGCGTCGGTCGCGCCGTCCGCGTCGGTCGCGCCATCCGCGTCGGCCAGCGCCAGGCCCTCGGCCCCCGTCGTGCGGGTGGCGACGCGTCTGGCCGTCCCCGCGCTGCAGATCGACCTGCCGATCATCCGGCCACCGGGCGGGCCGAACGAGTACCCGCTGTGCGGCGTTGCCATGTTTCTCCAGCACGAGCAGCTGGGGCAGCCGGGCGAGGACCGGGCGATCTATCTTTACGCGCACGCTCGCGAGGGGATGTTCCTGCCGCTGCTCCGCCAGTCGGAGGTGCGCGACGGCGCCGGCATGCTCGGCATGATCGTCCAGGTCTGGACGGACGACGAGCAGCTCTTCCTCTACGAGATCACCGAGGTCCGGCGCCACCAGACGAATCTGGACAAGGCGCTCAACGCGGACCACGAGCAACTCTGGCTCCAGACCTCCGAGGGACCCCGCGGCACCGTGCCCAAGCTCCAGGTGGTGGCTGAGCCGCTGTCGAGTGGGCCGGCGCCGGATCCCGCGGACGCGCACCCCAGCCCCGAGCCGGTGGAGTGCAGCTGACGGAACTCCCGGGGCCAGACCCAGCGCTCCATGCTCGAGCCGCGGCCCTTCGCGCGGCACCGTTCTTGCCACCTGACCGCCTGGCGGTCACTACCACGCCGGAAACCGCTCGCTGACCACCTGACGGTCCGGCGGCTGGAGCTGGGCCGGCGGTCACGCTCGGTCGGCCGTAGCAAGCCCGCTGGCACCGGCATAGCGACCTCCCCGCGGTCGGATGGGGGAAATGGTGTGACCGCGACACACCGGTAACGGACGGGTGACCCGGCCTGAGTGGCCCAGGTGCGGAGGACCAGCCGGACCACGGCCGAGGCGCCTGGCCCCGATCTTCCGCTTTCCCCTTTCGGTGCACGAGCCCGAACCAGGGCGGCCGCAACTCAACGAGGCGGCGGTGCCTGGTGCGTCTGGAACGGCCCCTGGGGCTCCAGCCCTCGCCCTGAGCCGCCGCCGACACGGAGATCGATCCACGCCGCGAGGTCGTGCCTGGGCCCGTCGCATCTGCCCTCGGCGAACTGCGCCCATGCCGTGATCCGGTAGGTGCCCGCCGGCAGGCGCAGGACCGGATCTTCGAAGTACGCCCGGATGGCGGCTGCGGCTGTCCCCGGGCCGCCGGCGCCGAAGCCGCCCGACTTCGTGAACACCATGTCCATCGGCCGGTCGCGGGCGATCTCGTGCGGCCGGCAGTCATCGGTGCCGCCGCCGCCCGGATCGAGCGGCCCGTCGAGCTGCTCGAGCGACCAGGTCACGAGACCGCTCCCCGATCCGCCCACATCGATGCGTCGCTCCGGGCCGTGGAACGCGAGCGACCCCCGGATGTCGATCGCCTCGTCTGGCGACCACTCGACTCGCGGCACCACGACCGCCAGCGTGAACCGATCGTCGGCGGCGCGCCGCTCGGTCGGACCGCAGCCGGCAACCACGAGCGCAACCACAAGCGCCAGCAGCCGCCCGGGCAGCCGCGCGGACGCCGCCCGCCCCGGCCCCGCCATCAGATCCAGTCGATCCGCCGCAGGAACAGCGCGACGGCCCCCCCGGCGGCCACGATGAGTGCCGCGACGATCCAGAACCCGCCGGCCTCGCCGCCCGCCAGTGCGAGACCCGCCTCGCTCATCCCGAAGATGCCGGCGATCGCCCCCACGCCAGCGAGGATCACCGTCACCCCGGTGAGGCGCTTCATGATGATCGACAGGTTGTTGTTCACCGTCGTCAGGTAGATGTCGAGCGTGCCGGAGACCAGCTCTCGGTAGGTGTCGAGCTCGTCCGTGACGCGGATCAGGTGGTCGTACACGTCCCGGAAGTAAATGACGTGGTTGGGGTGGACCAGGCCCAGCTCGCGGTTGGTCAGCTGGTTGAAGATCTCGCGCGTCGGGGCGGTCGCCCGGCGCATGCCGATCAGCTCCCGCTTGAGGACGAACAGGCGGCGGAGGTTCCACGACGAGTTGCGCTCGATCACGTCGTCCTGGAGCTCGTCGATCTCGTCCGTCAGGCGGTCGAGCACCGGGAAGTAGCCGTCCACCAGCCAGTCGGCGATCGCGTACAGCAGGTAGTCGGGGCCGGTGGCCAGGAGGGGGATCGCGTCGCCACGGAGCTGCGGCGCTCGCATGGGGTCCCAGTCCGCCTGATGGACCGTCAGGAGGTAGCGCTCCGTCAAGACGAAGTCCACCTCGGACTCGACGACCTCGCCCTCGTACACCAGGGCGAAGAGGACCATATGGAGCATGCCGTCGAGGCGTTCGGCCTTCGCCCGCTGGTTCTGCTCCTGGATGTCCTCGGTGACGAGCGGGTGGATGCCGAGGATCCTCGACAGCCGCTGCAGCGCGGCGGCATCCAGATCAGCAGCGTCGATCCAGAGCCGGAGACGCGGGTCGCGGATCGCGCGTTCGAGCTGGTCGAGGCCCTCCACCTCGACGGCGCCGCCCGCCGGGTCTACCGCGACGATCTCGAGGTGAGGGTGCGCAACCGCCTCCACTCGCCGTGGCAGGGAGGGCTGCCTCGGCGCATCTCCCGGCTGGCGCTCGGCCGCCGGGTCAGAGCGCGAGGGTGGGCTCGACGTCGTCCGTGCCATCGGATTCCAGTGGTCGGCGGGGCTCCCGCTCCACGCTCGGTTCGGTGGTGGTACCACGCGGCCGGCCCATCGCCAGCGCGGGCGGCACGGCGGCGGCGCTCAGCACCGCGGCCACGAGGAAGATGCCGACCATGATCCGCGCCCCTTCGCCGGCCGCCCAGGTCTCGAGCGCCTCGACGACGAGCCCATCCCGGAGCGGCCGGCCCTGCAGCTCAACCGGGATGAACTGCTTGTACGCCTCCGGCGTGGCGTAGACCCGCTCGTACAGCCGCTCGATGGTCGTGGAGCCGTAGGCCGTCAGGACCGCGAGGCCCACGGCCATGCCGATCATGCGGGCCACGGTGACGGTCGCCGACGCGACGCCGAACGCGCGCCTGCCGACCGCCTCGACGGCCGCCGTCGACCGCGGGGTGACGGTCAACCCGAACCCGAGACCGAAGATTGCGAGCGTCACCGCCACCTCCTCGATCGAGGTGGCGGCGGCCCAGCGCGACATGGCGACGAGGCTCAGCCCGCTGGCCGCGAGCCCCACAAGCGTGACCAGCCGGAGTGACAGGACCCGCACGGCGAACCCGGAGAGCAGGGCGCCGAGGGCCGTCGCGGCAGCCAGCGACCCGAGCGCGAGGCGCTGGAGGTCCGGCCCGCCGTACAGCACCCGGTCGACGAACACGGCGCCGCCGATGATCGCGGTCGCGAAGGCATAGCCGGTCAGGAGCGAGACCAGCACGGCCGAGCTGAACACCCCGCTCCGGAAGAGCCGCGGGTCTAGGTACGGATCGTCCGACCGCAGACCGAGGGCGATGGTCACGAACGTCGCGGCTACGGCCAGCGCGAGGAGGCCCCCGACGAGCGCCTCGGGCGGGATCCCGAGGCCACCGCCGTCCGCGATGCCGACCAGCGTGACGCCGACGAGGGCGCTCGCCAGCGCGATCGTGAACACCGTCCCGCCCAGGGCGTCGACGCGGCCCCGCCGCCTGGGCGTGTCCCAGCCGGACGAGGCCGCCCAGCCGAGCACGAGGGCGACGATGCCGATCGGCACGTTGACGTAGAACACCCAGCGCCACGATGGAGCGAACAGGTCGAGGAGTGGGCCGCCGCCGAGGCCAGCCCGGGCCAGCGCGGCATCGACGTAGACCGTGTCGAGGATCGCCGCGCCGAGGAACGGGCCGGCGGCCATCCCGAGGAAGGTCAGGGCTCCGACCACGCCCAGTGCGCGCGGCCGCGCGTGTCCCTCGTAGAGGTGCGAGGCCGCGGCGGTCGCCACCGGCACGAGGGCGCCGCCGCCGAGCGCCTGGACGAGGCGGGCGGCGATGAGCTGGTCGAGGTCCCGGGCCGCGCCGCACAGGGCTGATCCCAGGATGAAGACGACCAGGGCCGCGAGCAGCAGCCGGCGGGCACCCCACAGGTCGGACAGGCGGCCGGCGAGCGGCATCGTCACAACGTAGACGAGCAGGTAGGCCTGGACCACCCAGGAGGCCTTGCGGAGCTGGGTCCAGTCGGCCAGATCGGTGACGATCGCCGGCAGCGCCACGGCCGTGATCATCAGCTCCAGCCCGGCGAGGAAGACGCCGGCGCCGAAGACCGCGAGCAGGACGAGCGACGAACCGCGGCTCACGGGCGGAGTGTAGCGGGCAGGCTGCGCATCGCCGGGGCGCGGGCGGTGCCCGGGGGCGCCCGGACGCAGCCGGACGGTTTCGTACCACGCTGCCGTGATCACCCGGTGGTCATCTGGGTCGCTTCGGCGCCGTCAACGGCTCCCACTCCGGGCCACGACGGGGGCTCCAGCGTCGGCCCGAGCACGAACCTGCTGCACCTCCGTGAGCGCTAACCCTTCCCACTCGTCCTTGTGGCTCGCGACACCCCGGAAATGCCCACCTGGTGGTCACGCGCGCCGGCATGGGTCGCTCGGCGGCCGGCTGGGCGCCCTGGGCGCACCCGTGAGGCCGACTCGGCAAGAAGAGCCTCTCTCGGACGCGCTTGACATCCGCGCCGCAGGCCGCCTAGCATCAACGAGCATTGATATAAACCAGTGTTGATGCGACGCCTCCGGAGGCAGCCCCTGAGTCCCTCACGCGCCCGGATCCGCTCGACCATCGCCACGATCGTCGACCAGCCTGACGAGCTGCGCGCCCTTCGCGTCATCCACAAGGCGCTCGCCGACGTGAACCGGATGCGCATCGTCCGCCACCTCGCCGAGCGCGACGCCTCCGTGACGGACCTGATCGGCGAGGTGGGGCTCTCGCAGCCGCTCGTCAGCTGGCACATCGGGCGCCTGCGGGCCGCCGGCCTCGTCGAGACGCGGCGCAAGGGGCGCGAGACGCTGTGCCGCCTGCGGCCAGAGGCATGGGAGGCGTTCGTCGAGCGTGAGCGTGCGGTCCTCGGGCTGGGCGGCGCGGCAGCGCGGCCGCGGGGGGCCACGTCGTGATCAACCGCTCGTTGGTCTCGCCGGAAACCCGCCAGCGCCTGCGCGGCATGGCCATCCCGGTCGCACTGGCCTTCGGGCGGCTCGGCGTCACCCCCAACACGCTGACCGTGGCGGGCTTCCTCGGCACGTGCCTCGCGGCCGCGGCCGCGGCCGCGGAGTGGTGGGCGCCGGCGGGCATCCTCGTGATCGCCTTCGGGGTCTTCGACATGTTCGACGGGGCGCTCGCCCGGGCGACAGGCCAGGCGACGAGGTTCGGCGCCTTCCTGGACTCGACCCTCGACCGGACCGGGGAGAGCCTCGTCCTCGCCGGCGTCGCCTACGGCTGCGCATCGGCCGGCTTCCTGCCCGGCGTGGGCCTCGCGGGGGCTGCGCTCGCGTTCGCCTCGGTCGTCACCTACACCCGGGCAAAGGCGGAGGCGCTCAATCTGCACGGCGAGGTCGGCTTCGCGCCACGGCCGGAGCGGCTCGTGATCCTGTCGGTCGGCCTGGTCCTGTGCGGCGCCCTCGGCGGCGTGCGCTTCACGATCCCGGCCGGCATGGAGGACGCGCTGATGTCGTGGGAGCCCTACCGGGCCGAGGCCGCCTGGGCGCTCGGCATCGCCCTCGGCCTCATCGCCGTCCTGTCGGCGGTCACCGTCGTCCAGCGGATCCTCCATGTCAGACGCCAGCTCGCCCAGATCGATCGGTAGTTCAAGGAGCTCGGAGACCATGCCCACCAACCGCAAGAACGGCAAGAACGGAAAGAACGGCTCGGCGCCTCACAACACCTGGGCCGGCGCAGGGCGCCGCGGCGACGGCAAGATCCGGGTCGCGATCGTCGGCGTCGGCAACTGCGCGAGCAGCCTCGTCCAGGGCCGGTACTACTACGAGAAGGCCAACGACGACGACTTCGTCCCGGGGCTGATGCACGTCAACCTCGGCGGCTACCACGTCCGCGACATCGAGTTGGTGGCCGCCTTCGACGTCGACCGGAACAAGGTCGGCAAGGACCTCTCCGAAGCGATCTACCAGAAGCCGAACAACACGATCGTGTTCCAGCAGGTCCCGGACCTTGGCGTGCCGGTCGAGCGGGGGATGACCCACGACGGCCTCGGCAAGTACCTGAGCCAGATCATCGACAAGGCGCCCGGCCCGACGGCCGACATCGTCGGCATCCTCAAGGAGCGCGAGGTCGACGTGATGGTCTCGTACCTCCCGGTCGGCTCGGAGCAGGCGACCAAGTGGTACGTCGAGCAGGCGCTCCAGGCCGGCGTCGGCTTCATCAACGCCATTCCCGTGTTCATCGGGCGGGAGCCTTACTGGCAGCGCCGCTTCGCCGACCGGGGCCTGCCGGTCATCGGCGATGACATCAAGAGCCAGGTCGGCGCGACGATCTCGCACCGGGTTCTGACCCGCCTGTTCATGGACCGCGGCGTCCGTCTCGACCGAACCTACCAGCTCAACTTCGGCGGCAACACGGACTTCCTGAACATGCTCGAGCGCGAGCGGCTGGAGTCCAAGAAGATCAGCAAGACGAACGCCGTCACCTCGATGCTCGACTACGAGCTCGACCCGGACGACGTCCACGTCGGCCCGAGCGACCACGTGCCGTGGCTCCAGGACCGGAAGTGGTGCTACATCCGGATGGAGGGCACGACCTTCGGCGACGTGCCACTGAACGCGGAGCTGAAGCTCGAGGTCTGGGACTCGCCGAACTCGGCCGGCGTGATCACGGACGCGATCCGCTGCCTGAAGCTGGGCCTCGACCGCGGGCTGGCCGGGACGCTCATCGGGCCCTCGTCCTACTTCATGAAGTCGCCGCCGCAGCAGATCCATGACGACATCGCCCACCAGCGGGTCGAGGCGTTCATCCGCGGCGACGATAACGAGACCCTGGTCGGCACGGAGGAGCCCGCCCGGCGACGGCTGCGCAAGGTGGCGGGCTCGCCGGCGAAGGCGAAGGCCGTCCCAGCCACCCGGTGACGGCGCGCGAGCCGGGGCTGATGGCCGCTCGAGACGCGAAGCCCCGAACAGCGCCCGACCTGGAATCGCGCGACGCCCGGCTGCTGGCGCCGCACCGGCGCCCGGGCGGCGGCTCGCGACTGGCCGAGAAGGCGGGGGTCGTCGGCTTTCGTGTGGCCTCCTGGCTGCTCGGTCGGGCGCCGGCGGGGCCGGCGGCGAGGGTGATCGGGCTGGCGGCTCAGCTGTCCTATCTCGCCTGGCCGCAGAAGCGCCGCTGGTCGAACGCCAACTTCGGCCACGTGCTGGGTCTGCCGCCGGGGCACTGGCGGGTGCGCCGGCTCGCACTGCGCGCCTACTGGACCTACGGCCGGTACCTGATCGAGGTCATGCGGCTGCCGCGCATGACCCGCGAGCAGGCGGAGGCGCTCGTCCCGTCCACGGAGCTCGATCCCATCGAGCCGATCTGGCGAGGCTCGCAGGGCGGGCTGATCTACACGCTCGGGCACGTGGGGAACGTCGACATGGTCGCGGCCGGCGTCGGCGCGCGGTTCGGCGTCAACGTGGTGGCCGACGATTCCGCCTACGCGGAGCTGTTCGAGGACTTCCGCCGCGACCGCGAGCGGTGGGGCAACCACATCATCCCGTGGCGGAACCTGCGCGAGATCTACGCCGTGCTCCGGCGCGGCGAGATGCTCGGCCTGCTGGTCGACTGGGGCTACCGGCCGGACGGGATCCCGGTCCGGCTGTTCGACGCCTGGACGACCCTGCCGGCGGGGCCCGCCACGCTGGCCGCGAAGACCGGCTCGCCCATCCTCCCGATCCTCATCCGGCGCGGCGAGACGCGGTTCGAGGTGGGCTGGACGGAGCCCATCGAGGTTGCCTCGACGGAGCCCGCCGAGCTCCAGCGCGCCACGCAGCTGATGGCCGACGCGCTCGCAGCGGCGATCGCCGCCGCGCCGGAGCAGTGGTACAGCTTCAAGCCGGTCTGGCCCGAGACGCCGGAAGAACAGGCGGAGCTGGAAGCCCGAGCGGCGGCGATGCGCGCCGCGCAGCCGATACGCACTCCGGACGACACCCCGCCGGAGGTCCCCGCGCCATGAGCGAGCCGATCACGGGGAGGAAGCCCCGCACAGACCCCGTCGGCGGCTCGTCGCTCCGTGGCGGACGTCCTCCCCGCGGCGCGGCCGGGCCCGCCGTCGCGGCCGACGCGGATCGCGGCACCCTGCTCCAGCGGCTGCGCGTCGTCCTCTTGACGGCGGTCGCCTGGATCGCCTCGCACCTGCCCGAAGGGCTCGTGATCCGCGTCGCCGACCTCGCCGGCCTGGTCTGGTACCACAGCACGCCGGCGAGGGCCGCGCGCGCCCGACGCCACCTGGCGCGGGTCGCCATGGTCCTGGCCGAGCGCGGCACCGGCTCGACGCGCGCTCGGGCCGCCGCGACGGACCCGAAGGCGCTCGAACGCCTCGTCCGCGCCGCCTACCAACATGCGGCGCGCTACTACCTGGAGGTCATCCGCACGCCCCGGATGACCGCCCGTTGGATGCGCGAACGGGTCCTGATCGAGACACCGGACGTCGTCGACGAGGCGTTCGAGAGCGGGGGGGCCGTGGTCTTCGTGGGGATGCACTTCGGCGCCATCGAGCTGCCGGCCCTGTACCTGGCCCGGCGCTCCGGCCGGCGCGTGAGCGGACCGATGGAGACGGTCGGCGACCCGGCGCTCCAGCGCTGGTTCGTCCGCACGCGTGGCGCGCTCGGCGTGCGGATCCTCGGCCTGCGTGAGGCCAGGCGGGAGCTGCTGGCCGCCCTGCGCGCTGGCGAATCGATCGGGATCGTCGGCGACCGGGACATCAACGGCCGCGGCGTATCGATCGACCTCTTCGGTCACCCGGCGCCGCTCCCCGTGGGTCCGGCTCTCCTGGCCATCGAGTCCGGGGCGCCGGTCTACCTGGCAGCGGTTCGGCGGGACGGTCCCGGGCGGTACCGGGCGCGGGTCGCCCGGATCGAGGTCCCCACCGAGGGGACCCGTCGCGAGCGCGTCGAGGGCACGCTCCGGCACCTGGCGGCAGGCTTCGAGACCGCAATCGCGGACGCACCCGAACAGTGGTGGGCCGTCTTCCACCCGATCTGGCCGGATCTCGAGGACGACCCGGCCGGGTCGGCCGTGGAGCGTTAGCCGTGACCGAACCGAGGGCAACCGGCTGCGCGGACCTTCACATCCACACGCTGGCCTCCGACGGCACGTCCGGCGTCGTCGAGATCCTCGACCACGTCGAGCGGTCGAGCCGGCTCGACGTCATCGCCATCACGGACCACGAGCGGATCGACGCCGCCATTGCCGCTCGGTCGATCGCGCGCGACCGCGGGCTACGCGTCGAGGTGATCGTCGGCGAGGAAATCACGACCCGCGGCGGCCACCTCCTCGGGCTCTTCCTGGAGCGGTCGATCCCGCCGCTTCGGTCGCTGCGCTGGTCGATCGCAGCGGTCCACGAGCAGGGCGGCATCGCGGTCCCGGCCCACCCGCTGGTGCCCTACCCGTTGTGCGCCCAGGGCTTCGTGCTGCGCGGGCTGCTCGACGACCCGGACGCCAGATTCCATCCCGATGCGCTGGAGACGTTCAATCCAACGACGCTGGGGCGGCCGTGGCACGGCCGCGTCGTGCGGTTCGCCGATCGATACGGCCTGGCCAGGATCGGCAACAGCGACGCGCACGTCATCGAGTCCATCGGGACCGGATGGACCACGTTCCCGGGCGCGTCCGCGGGCGACCTCCGGCGGGCGATCCTCGCCAGGCAGACGCAGCACCACGGCTCGTTCGACGGCGGGCCGTTGCAGCTCCGGACCTTCGGGCGCCAGCTCCGCAAGTACGGCCGGGACATCGGCGCCACCCTCCGGGGCCGGGTGCTCCGCGACGGCTCCCGGCGCGACCTCGGGTACCCGGTCGAGCTCCGGCCGGGTGGCCGGGAGGGCGCCGGATGAAGATCGGGCTCGTCTCGCCCTACGTCTACCCGTTGCCGGGGGGCGTGACGCAGCACGTCGCCTACCTCTACGAGAACCTGCGCCTGCGCGGCCACGACGTCCGGATCATCACCAGCTCGCATGGGCTCCAGCGCTCGTCCGAGGGTGACGTGATCCGGATCGGCAAGGGCTTCTCCGTCCCGACCAACGGCTCGGTCGGCACGCTGACAGTGTCGCCCCGGTTCCTGTCGCAGGTCCACGAGGTCCTCGATCGGGAGCGGTTCGACGTGCTCCATTTCCACGAGCCGTTCGTGCCGTTCCTCTCGCCGATCGTGCTGCGGCTCTCGACCAGCGTGAACGTGGCGACGTTCCATGCGTATGGCGGCTTCTCGCCCGCATACGAGTTCGGTCGGCGCTTCATGGGCGGCTACGCCAGCCGCCTCCACGGCCGGATCGCGGTCAGCGCCGCCGCCCGCCACTTCATCGACCGCTACTTCCCGGGCGACTACAAGGTCATCCCCAACGGGGTGGACGTCGACCGCTACCGCCGGGCGGTCCCGATCGCCCGCTGGCAGGACGGAACACGGAACCTGTTGTTCGTCGGCCGGCACGAGCCGCGCAAGGGCCTGCTCCATCTCCTCAAGGCGTATCGAATCCTGCGCAAGACCGGCTGCCACTGTCGGCTCCTCGTGGTCGGCTCCGGCCCCCAGGAGCACGAGGCGCGCCGATACGTCGCCACGCGCCGTCTCGGCGGCGTCGAGTTCCTCGGCCGGGTGAGCGATCGGGAGAAGGCGCAGCTGTTCAAGACCGCCGACGTCTACGTCTCCCCGGCCACGGGCGGTGAGTCGTTCGGGATCGTGCTGCTCGAGTCGCTGGCCGCCGGGACGCCGATCGTGTGCAGCGACATCCACGGCTACAAGGGCGTCGTCCGGCGCGGGCGGGAGGGACTGCTCGTTCCGCCGGGCAAGCCCAAGGCGATCGCGGCCGCCATCGCCCAGCTGCTCAATGACGACGAGCTGCGGGAGGAGATGGCGGCCAACGGCCCGGCCCGCGCGGAGGAGTTCAGCTGGGAGCGGGTGACCGCCAAGGTCGACGACTACTACGGGTTCGTGATCCGGCGCCTGGCCGCCCAGGGCCCGCTGCCGGAGAGCTTCGACGCCGAGATCCCACCATCGCCCCGTCCGCCGGCCGCCTTGCGCTCCTAGGGTCTCCCGTATCACGCCATCGCCGCTGAGCACGGGGACTCGGGGTGATTGGTCGCGGTGCCGTCGGGGTTACCGGTCGCTGCGACCGAGCGCCGGTCCACCGCTCCCCTGCCCGGCCGCCTCGTCGAGCTCCCGTTCGGCGAGCGTGACCCGCCACACCCAGGCGCTGTAGGCGATGACCGCGCAGGTCACGGTGAGCGCGGCGAACAGGACCGCCGGCAGCGGCGCGATGAGTGGCGGGGGCGACACGTTGCGGTCAACCGTGCTGACCGGGAACTGGAAAGGGTAGACGTAGGTCGGCAGGAAGCCCTGATAGGCGTTCACGATCTGGGCCGGCAGCGGGAGCGCGCTGAGGTTCGGGTACCAGATCACGAAGAACGCGACGATCGTGGCGACCGCCCCGGCGACGAACCGTCGGGCGTCGCGGGCCGAGGCGACGACCAGCGCGACCGGCAGCAGTGGGACCAGCGCAACGAGGGCGATCGGCTCGACCGACACGTCGCGCAGGACCAGGATCGGCACCTCTCCGAACAGCCAGCCGGCCAGGACGAGCGCCACGGCCGCGCCGAGGGCGCTGAGGACCAGCGTCCCCCACTCCCCGAGCGGCGAACGCGACCGCGCTGCCCGGTCCGGCCGATCGAGCGACAGGAACTGCCGGACGAGGACGACGACGGAGACGAGGACGACGACCGCGACCGCCAGGCTGCGGGCGGTGAGCACGAACTCCGGGATGAGCGTCGGACAGGCCTGCGAGCCGGGGTTCGCGTCCATGACCCGCACGAAGCCGCACAGCGGCCGGTGGAACAGCCAGAGCAGGACCGGTCCCAGCACCGCCCCGGCGGCGGCGAGCCGCGCGACGAGCCAGGTGGCCCGCGAGGCCCCGTGCCACAGCTCGGCGAGGAAGTAGGCGAGGCCCAGCACCACGAACGGCAGACTCGTGTAGTAGTGGTACTGGAAGGCCGCGCGGTCGATGCGAGCCCAGGACACCCATTGGACGGCGAAGCCGACGGTGATCAGGGCGAGCGCCGGGCTCCGGCGACGGAAGGCCTGCCAGGCGCAGAACGCCATGGCCGGGATGCCGAGCCACCAGATCACCAGGTTGCCGGCATCGTAGATCGCGCCGGAGGTGCCGCCGGCGAACGACTGCTGGTAGAACCAGACCGGCTTGAGGTTGAGCGGCCAGGCCCACCACGGGGACGATGCGGCGTGCCCGTCTGACAGAATGTTGTGGTACGCGTACATCTGGCCGGTCAGCTCGAGCAGCGTCTGGCCGGTGGCGCCGGCCGGGAAGCCCTCGACGATCCGATGGTTCTCGATCCACGCCCACGGGGCGTAGGAGGCGACGTAGACGGCGACCGGGATGGCCAACAGCGACACGGCGGTCCACACGATCGGGATGCCGAGCGCCCAGCCCGGTCGGAGCCAGCCCTCGGGCGCCGGCGCCGGCGGCGGCAGCAGCCGGACGGGGTCGTCCGGCGCGGGCGGCGGAGCGAGCGGTCCGAAGCCGGACCGGCCGGCCAGCCACAGCACGCCCGCGACGACGAGGGACAGGACCACGAGCCCGAACCCGAGGTGGAGCGGCGTGACGGCCAGCGGCCCCACCGTGAACGACCGGTCCATCCGGCCGGCGGCGAGCGCGAGCATCGCCACGCCCACTCCGGCGGCGGCCGGCGCGCCGACGGCGAAGCGGACTTCGTCGGTCGACCACGCGATCGGGTGGAGGACGCCGACCATCGCGGCCAGCAGCGTCAACCCGATCATGATCAGGACGAATGTCAGGTTGCCGTGCAGGACGAAGCCCGCGATCTGCCAGCCGGCCGCCGCCGGCGTGTCTGCCGGGACGCTCATCGCGAGGTAGCCGAGGAGCGTCGTGACCAGGATCATCCCGGCCACGAGGATCACCCGACCGAGGGCGCTCCGGGCGAGGATCAGGATCCCCAGCGCCCCGATGGCGTAGGCCGCCACCCACTTCGACGAGAGCGCCAGCCCGAGCAGCAGCCCGATCGCCGGCATCGCCAGCCAGAACGCGCCGCGCCAGCGCCAGGCGCCGGTCCAGATGGCCGCGAACAGGGTGTAGGCGGCGACGATGAACAGCGCCACGTACGCGTCGTTCATCCCGATCCTGGACTGCACGAAGAACATCCCGTCGACCACGGCCAGCACGGCCACCAGGACCGCCACGGACCGCCGGGCGAAGAGGATGCGGGCGAGGACGAACAGCAGCGCCGTCATCAGCACCCCGGCCAGCACCCCGGGGATCCGCCAGCCCAGGGCGTGACTGCCGGCGTCGATCACGGAGGTGGTCCCCCCCTCGCCGATGGCCAAGATCTCCTCCCGGTCGGCGGACGGGAACAACTCGTTGGCGTCGAGGACCAGCGCGGCCGGCCGGTAGGGCAGCACCGCGTCCGCGTAGACGGCGTTGGCGTGCGGCTCGATCACGTAGACCGTGGCCTTCTGGTCGTCCGGTCGGCCCGCCGGCGGCTCGCCCAGGATGTGGACGTGCTGGGTCGCCGAATCCCAGCGCACCCACGACCCGGGTCCCGGCAGGGGGTAGCTCTGCCCGGTGGCGACGTCGGCCGTCGCGTTCTCGCCGCCAACGGTCATCACCTGGTAGCGAGGCGCGTCGGGCGGGCCGGTTGTCACGTAGAGCTTCGGATCGTCGATGCCCTCGACCAGGGCGAGTCCGTGGGCGCCCCCGTCGAGCCTCACGGTGTCGTTCAGTGTCACCTCGGCCGGGTCGACGAACGCCACGCCATCGGGCGTCGCGGCGGCGACCCGCGGCACCGTGTCGACGGTGATGCCGGGCAGGCGCCCGGCTGCGATCGCATCGTCCACGGCCTTGCGCGTGTCGCCGGACGCTTCGATGGAAGCGATCACGACCCGGTCCCCTCCGCCAGCGAGACGCGTTTCGAGGTCCACGGCCGGGTCGCCGAGCAGTGCGGCGAGCTCCGACGCGGCGGCGATCGGGTCGGTCACCTCCGCCGGTCGCGCGACCAGGGCCGGGATCGTGCCCGCGTCGGCGAGCGCGGCCACCCCGGCCAGCTCGAGCCGGCCGAGCTCCTCGCCGGTCGTCGCGTCCAGACCGACCAGTTGGTCGTCATCGAGGGCCGCAAGGAGCGTTCCGCCGCCATCCATCACGTGGAGGACACGCGCCGGGGCCCCCAGATCGGCCAACGGCTCGGCCGCGCCGGGGAGGCCGGCGTCCAGCGCCGCCAGATCGACGACCAGGAGCTGTCCGGCGTCCGTTCCGATGAACAGCCGGTGCCCATCCTGGTCGAGGGCCAGGCGGGTCGCGCCGGGCACGGATTGGCGGGCGGTCAGCTCGCGGGTTCGAAGGTCGTAGCTCCGGAGCTCCTCGCCGGTCACCACGTGCAGCCGGTCCCCCAGCCGTGCGGCAGGGCGCGTGGCGTCCTCCCAGCGCGGCTCGACGAGCGCATCGCGCACGGACACGCCGAGCTCCGACGTGCCGGTCACCCGGTCGCCACCCCAGGCCACCAGGCCGGCCGCCATGGCGTACTTCGCGAGGTGCGGATGGGTCCACTCGTAGATGTCGTGGGAGAGTCCGTAGCGCCAGTGCTGCAGGAACTCCGTCGCCGTGCGGGCGTGGTAGACCTCGTCGAAATGCATCCGGTACGGCTCGGCCAGTCGCCACATCCGGAGCGTGAGGGCCGCCAGCACGAGGACGACGACGAGCCACAGATCGAGGCGGTCGAGGCGCCCGCCGCGCTCGTGCCGGAGCACGGCCGTCCGGTCCGGCCTGATGGGTCGATCCAGGAGGCGGCCGCGCAACCACGGGCGCAGGCGGGTCGCGCCGAAGCCGGGGCGCGGGCGCCAGCTGGGCAGGCGGTACCGGGGACGCGGCGGCTCGGCGGTCGGACCTGGCTCCTCTTGCGAGCTCGCCTGGATCGATGCGGCGCTCACCCGAGCCCGGCTCTCCGCCGCCGGGCCGTCGGGGGCGTGAGCGGCGGCCGCCAGGCCCTGCGGGGCGTGACCGTCGGCAGCCAGGCCGTCCGGGTGCGTGCCGTGCCGGTCAGGCGTCCCAGCAGTGAGGTGGTCCGCGCCCGGCCCGACCCGTGCTCCCGACGCCCGGATCGCTCGTCCGAGCCGGCCGAGGGCGCCGTCCCGCAGCTGAGCAGCCACCCACAGGAACCCCACGCCATGCGCCACGGCGACGAGGGTAACGCCCGCCGGCGAGCGCAGGGCCGGCCCGATGCCGAGCCAGTCGGAGATCTGGGGATTGCCCGGGTAGAGCGTGGTCAGGACGACGTACATGTTGGCCAGGGTCGCGATCGAGAGCGCCAGCCAGGCCACGCGCCACCGGATCGAGACGGCGGCGAGGATGCCGCCGACCGCATAGAACGGGAAGAGATAGCGCTCGTGGACGCGGGTCGGCACGACGAAGAACGCGATGGCCAGGACCGCGAGGCCCACAAGGATCGTCCGGCGGTCGGGTCGCCGGGCCACCGCCAGAACCGTTGCGATGACGGTGCCCAGCAGCAGCGCGGTGCCCACGAGGACCGCCGGGATGGCGCCGAACAGCCAGGCCCGATCGCACGAGGTGGCGCCCAGGTCCTCCGACGGCGGGATGACCATGTCGCAGATCCACTGCCCATTGGCGGCGATGCCCTGCCCGTCCAGCTCGAGCAGTGCCCACGGGTTGTAGGCGTTGACCGTCACGTACGGATACGTCGCGGCCGCGGTCCCGACCTGCTCGGCGAGATCGACGATCGAGAGCCCGAAACCGCCGGCCACCACGATCGCGGTCAGCAGCCCCGCGCCCGCGGTGGTCAGGATGCGGACCGGTCCGCGGACCCGCCGCTCCCAGGCCAGCGTCGTCCGCCCGAGCCGCGGCCCACCAGGGTGGCCGGGCGCCGCCTCGTCGCCGTAGCCACCGGCCGGGAACAGCGCCCGACGGATCGTCACGGCGGCCACGAGCGGCACCAGGATGCCGAGCTGTGGCTTGATGATCGCGGCGATCACGGTCAGGATCGCGGCACGCTCCGGGCGGTCGCGCCACAGCTCGCGCAGCCCCAGCAGCAGGAAGACCACGCCGACGGCGTCGACCTGGCCCCACACGACCGAGTCGAACCAGGTGATCGGGTTGGCGACCATCAGCGCGCCGCCGATGAGCGCCGCGCGGCGGCCCGCGCCCAGCTCGCGCGCCATCGACCAGACTAGCCAGCCGAGCGCGATGTCGGCGAGGATGGCCGGTACCTTGATCAGGTCGCCGATGTCGCCGAGGATCCGGCCCACGATCCCCACCACCCACAGGACGTACAGGTAGCCCGGGGTGTAGTCGTGGAAGAAATCGCGCTCGTAGAACCCGTACGGGCCTTCCGCCGCCAGGTTGGAGGCCCAGAACCGAAAGGCCCCCAGATCCTCCTCGAACCCGGAGCCCGGCAGCGCCTGTGTCAGAATGAGGCGGAAGACGAGGCCAAGCGCGAGGACGACGAGAATCGCGCTGGCGGATTCGCGCGTCCTGACGGTCCGCGTCGGCGCTCCGGTGTCCCGGCCGGGCTCGCCCGCAGCGGGACGAATCACCGAGGGATCGGCCTCCAGCACGAGCGTTGAGGTGGAGCGCAGGGTAGCACAGGGTCGCCCGCCGGACGGTCCGGCCGATCGATCGCCGGACCCCGACGGAGGCGCGTCGCCAGGCTGGGTGGGCGTCGCCGGCCTGCTCGGGTTCGGCGCGCTGGCCCTGGTCGCATACGGCATCGGCGACGAGGGGACCGTCCGCCTCTACAACCACTTCGTCTGGCAGGCGCTCGCCTTCCTGGACGGCCGGGCGGCGATCGACTATCCCGTGGCCGCTGTGGGGGATCTGCCCGGCAACGAGTTCTTCCAGGACGTCCTGCCGCTGACCGGCCCGAGCGGTGAGCCGACTGGCGGGGGCCTGATCCCGTTCCCACCCCTGCCGGCCATCCTGCTGATGCCGTTCGCGGCGGTCTGGGGGTTGCGCACGGACGCGCAGGCCATCGCCGGCGTGCTGGGAGCGGTCGACGTCGCGGTCGCCTGGTGGATGCTGGGGCGGTTGCCGATCGGCACCGCCGTCCGCGCGGTGACGACCCTGTTCTTCGGCTTCGGGACCGTCTTCTTCTACACCGCCGAGCTGGGGACCACGTGGTACTTCGCCCACGTGATCGCCGTCGGGCTCGGGCTGCTGGCCGTCGGCCTCGCGGTGGGCGCGGACCCCGATGCCTCGCGCACGGAGGACCAGCGGGGGCATCCGCCCACGCCTCGGTATCCGGTCGGCCGGGGCGAGCCGAGGCGGTCCCTCCACGCGACCGTGAGCAGGCTGCCGGAGCTCATCGACCGCCGTCAGCTGGTGATCGGGTTCGTCTTCGGCCTGGCCTGCACCGCCCGCCTGACCATGGCCTTCGCCGCGCCGTTCTTCCTGCTCGTCGGGGCCGGGGGCAGCTGGCTGGCGCGCGGCGCGTCGGCAGCGATCGGCGCCGCCATCCCGATCGGTGCCCTGATCCTGTACAACCTGGTCAGCACCGGGCACCTGTTCCACCCGGCCTACGAGTACCTCTATCTGACCGAGGCAGCGGGGTATCCGACCCTCGGCTACAACCTCGCCTGGGGAATCGAGGATCCGCGTTACATCCCACAGAACCTGTCGATCGCCCTGCTCTCGACCCCGGTCTTCATGCCCGACCTGATCCCGGCCGCCCTCGGCGACCACACCCCGCTGTGCACCGAGCCGGGCGCCATCCGTGGACTCTTCGACGAGGACTGCCCCCTGCTGCTGCCGCGCGACACCGGGATGAGCCTGCTGCTGGCCAGCCCCGCCTACCTCCTCGCCCTGCCTGCGATCCGGCACCTGGGCGTTCAATCCAGGCTGGTCACCGGGGCCGCGGTCGGCGTGCTGCTCGTGTTCGTCGTCAACCTGATGCACTTCAGCCAGGGCTGGGTCCAGTTCGGCTACCGGTTCAGCAACGACTTCGTCCCGTTCGCCCTCCCGGTCGTGGCCCTCGGCATCCAGCTGGGACGCCACCGGCGGCTGCTCGTCGCCGGGCTCGTCGGGGCGTCGATCGCGATCAATGTGTGGGGGGCGGTGTGGGGGGCGCTGCTCGGGTGGTGAGGCAGCCGCGGCTGCTGGCGATCGCCGCCGGCGTGGCCGGGCTCGCCGTCCTCGCACTCTGCCGCGCGGCGATGCTGCCCGGGGTGGGCTACTGGGACACGGCCGAGCTGCAGACCGTCGGCCCGGTCCTCGGCGTCGCCCACCCGACCGGCTTTCCGGCCTGGGTCGTCGTCGGCTGGCTCGCCTCGGTCGTCCTGCAGCCGTTCGGCGATCCGGCCCTGCGGATGAACCTTCTGTCCGGACTCCTGGTGGCGGGCGCGGTGAGCGTCACCGTCGTGCTGGGGCGGATCCTGACGCGGTCCACGTCGCTCGGGGTCGCCGCCGGGCTGGGGCTGGGGACGACCGCGCTGGTCTGGCGGATCGGGACCTTCGCCGACGTCCACGCGCTCCACCTGCTGCTGCTCGCCGGGCTGCTGCTGGCGCTCGTGGCGTGGCAGCGCGAGCGAGCTCGTGGCGGCGGCGACCGCTGGCTGGTGGCGGCGTCCGCGGTCTTCGGCCTGTCGCTGGCCAATCACTCGCTCACCCTGCTGCTCGCCCTGCCCGTCGGGCTGTACGTCCTGTCCGTCGAGCGGCGGCTGTGGCAGCGGGGCCGGCTCGTGGCGCTGTGCGCCGGCGTCCTCATCGGAACGGCCGCCGTCCTCTATCTCGAGCTGCCGCTCCGTGCGGGCCCGTTCCGGGCGCCGCTCGTGTACGGGACGCCGGAGACGTGGGACGGCTTCCGCTACATCGTCCTTGGCGAGCAGTTCCGGGGCAGCATCGTCGACCCGTTCGGGGAGCTGTCGCGCAAGCTCCGTGAGCTGGTCGACCTGGCGGCGGCGCAGCTGGGCCCGCTCGCCGGGCTGGTGCCCATCGGGTTCCTGGTCACCGCGGTCCGCGACCCGCGCTACGCGCTGCTGACCGGCCTCGCCGCCGCGATCACCGTCTTCTTCGCCGCCTCGTACGTGAACGCGGACATCGGCCGCTACTACGTGGGACCGATCCTGATCGCCTGGACCTGGCTCGCGATCCTCGCCGCGGCGGTTGCGGACGCCGTCGCCGGCCTGGTCCAACCGCGCGCCGTGGACGAAAGCCGGGCGACCGCGCGCGACGTGCCGGCACCCGGGCTGGACGCCCGGCCGCTGGCGGCCCTGGGCCTGGCCGCCGCGCTGCTGGTGCCGACCGCCGCGGACCTCGGGTCCCGCGCGGCCGCCGTCGACCGGAGCGCTGACACGAGCGCCGGTCAGTGGCTCGACGCCACGATCGACAGGCTCGAGCCGGACGCTGTCGTGATCAGCTGGTGGAGCTACTCGACGCCGCTATGGTACGCACAGCACGTCGAGGGCAGGCTGCCGGGCGTCCTGATCGCCGATGACCGCACGCGCCTCGATCAGCAGCTGGGAGAAGTCAGCGACGTGATCCAGCGCCATCTCGGTCGCCAACCGGTCTACCTGATCCGATCGAGCGCCGGCGAGCTCCGCCAGCTCGCCCGGACCTACCAGCTCGATCCGGGGCCGGTGCCGAACGAGCTGGTCCAGGTGGTCGGTCCGCTGGCGGCCGACGGATGAGCGCACCTGCCGCCGCCCCCGTGCCGACGCCACCGGTCCGCCCGAACGAGGTCGTGGATCGCCTCAGCTTCTTCTTTCCCGCCCACAACGAGGAGGACAACCTCCGGCCGTTCGTGGCGGAGGCGATGGAAGCGCTGCCGGCCCTCGCCCGGACGTGGGAGATCGTCATCGTCGACGACGGGTCGCGCGACGCGACGCCGGCCATCGCCGACGAGCTTGCAGCCGGCAATCCGTCCATCGTCCGTGCCGTGCACCACCCGACCAACCTCGGCTACGGCGCGGCGCTTCGGTCCGGCTTCGGCGCGGCGCGCTACGAGCTGGTCGCATTCACGGACGGGGACCGGCAGTTCCAGGTCGCGGACGTGGGCCGCCTGACGGCCCGGCTGGCCGAGCCGGACGCTCCCGACTCGGTGGTCGGTTACCGCATCAAGCGGGCCGATCCGCTCGTCCGGACGGTTTATGCGCGCCTGTACCGGCTGGCCAACCGGATCTTCTTCGGGCTCCGCGTCCGGGACGTGGACTGCGCCTGCAAGCTGTTCCGGCGGAGCGCGCTCGACGGCCTCCGGGTCGAGTCGGGCGGCGCCTTCTTCTCGGCGGAGCTGCTGATCAAGCTCGGCGCCTCGGGGCGCCGGATCGCCGAGGTGGGCGTTCCCCACTACCCGAGGACGGCCGGCTCGGCCACCGGGGCGCGTCCGGCGGTCGTGCTCCGCGCGGTTCGCGACTTCTGGGCACTCCGTCTCCGGCTCTGGGCCGCGCCCGGCCGTGCGCTGCGGCGCGGCCAGCCGGTGGTCGAGGCCATCGAGCCGGTGCCGGGCGAACGCTAGCCGGCGGACCGGTCGCCGCCGCCGGGTTCCGCGTCGAGCGAGTTCACGAACTCGCGGAACACGTCCAGCCGGGGGTCGACGATCTTCTCGCCGGTCGACTCGAGCGCCGCCCCGCCCTCGTCGTCCTCGTCGATGCCGCTGTCCCCGCCCAGCCCGGCCTGGTCGAGGATCGTCTCGGCGGCGAAGATCCGGACCCCCGACCGCACGGCGAGCGCCAGGGCGTCGGATGGCCGCGAGTCGACCTCCACGGTGCGCCCATCGAGCTCCAGGAACAGTCGAGCGTGGTACGTCTCCTCGGCCAGCGTGGAGATCACCACCCGGTCGACCCGGATGCCGAGCTCCTCGAGCGTCGCCGCGAACAGGTCGTGGGTCAGCGGTCGCTCCGGTGTGAGTCCCTGGAGCTTCATGGCAATGGCGCTCGCCTCCCACGGCCCGATCCAGATCGGCAGGTAGCGCTCGCGCTCCGTTTCCTTGAGGATCACGACGTGACGGCTCGAGAGCATGTGCACGCGCACGCTCTCGACAATCATCTCGACGAGGCCGTCGGCCATGGGCGGATTATCCCACGGTCGTGGAGCGGGGCGGCCCGGCGGTCCGATCCGGGCTCACGGGGCCGCCGACGATCCAGCCCCCGCCGAGGCGGCTGGCGGACCGGATCCGCCCGGCGCCGGCGAGGCGGCCCCACCGACCGGCCTCAGGCGCGAGAAGTGGATCTCGCCGGCGGTGTTCCAGACGAGGGTGGACGGGGCGCCGTCCCGGCCCAGCGCGACGTACATCCCCCGCAGGTCCGACCAGTTCTCGTTGCCGGCGGGAAGGCGGTACTGCTCCTGGAGCTGGCCCTCTTCCTTGTCAAAGGCGATCAGCCGCAGGTTTGCCTCGTCCAGGAGGTAGACCGGCGCGTCGGAAGCCGGCGCCGGCGAGGTCAGCAATCGGTACGCCGGCGCGCGGCGGACCACCTCGTCGCCCGGTGGGGCCGGTGCCCAGCCGTGCTCCGTGCCGTCCGCGAACCGAACCACCCGGCCGTTGTCGGCGAGCCAGACGTCGGTGTCGACGTACAGGCCGGTGACCCTCTCGAGCGGTCGTGGGGCGGTCAGCCAGCTCTCGCCATCCTGCGCGATCCCACCATCGGGGTCCGCCTCGTAGGCGATGATCTGCTGCTCCGTGGCGTCGAGCACGTAGAGCGTGTACAGCCTTCGCTCGGCGTCCACGACCGCCGTGCCCATGGCCGCGATGTCACCCCAGGTGTCCGCGTCGTCGATCTCGACCAGGCTGGTCGTCCCCTCCCCCTCGACCTCGCCCGGGCGCCACCGCCAGAGCGTGTTGTCCGCGTCGAGGACGAGCAGGTCGCGCCCCCCGACGGTCATCAGGCGGGGCTCGCCGACCGTGCCACCGTCAGCCTCCGTGCCCGGGCCCATCACCTGCGCCGCCCTCTTCTCCCGGAGGTTGACGCGCCAGATCGTCCGGCTCGTGCCGTCCAGCACGTACGGGACGCCGTCCGGTCCACGCACCATGGCGACCAGGTCAAACGGTGGATCGGCCGCCTCGTCGAACGCGAAGACGACCCGGTCCTCGACGGTCACGATCGGGAAGAGCCGATCGAGCGCGGCGACCACCTGTGCCCGTTCGGGAGCGGTCTCGCTGGACGGCAGACCCGCCCGCTCTGCCTCGTCGAGGTGGGCCTGCGCCTCGGTCAGGAGCTGCAGGGCGCGCGCCCGGTCGGTCGTCACCAGGTCGACGCCGGGGCCGGAGACACGGGCGAGACTGGCCCTGGCGGCGTCGAGCGCCCGTCGGCCGGCGTTGGCGGAGGCGGCGGCCGCCCTCCCCGAAGCCGCGCCAGACGCCTGGCCGGGCGCCTGCTCCCGCGGAGCGAAGAAGATCGCGAGCCCAAGGCCGGAGGCCACGACGACGAACGCGAGCAGGGCCACCGCGGCGCGGCGCTGCGTCTCCCGGCGCCGGTTGACGGGCCTGACGCGTCGGTGTCCGGGGCCGCGCCGGGGCAGGAGATCCTGGAGCCTGACCACCGCTCGCTCCAGGGCGCTGCCGGCCAGCGTCCGCGCCTGGCGCGCGCCGGCCTGCATCGCGGCAACCCCGCCCGGGCCGGGGTCGGCGATCGGGATCGAGGCGGGCTCGGGAGGCGCCGGCGCCGAGCCGGCCGGCCGAACGGGCACGAATGTCCGCGGGCGCTGGGTCGACGACACCTCGGTCGCCTCGAAGGCGATGGCGCCGTCACTGCCGGTCCCGGCCGCCGCCACGAACCGGTGGTGAAGGTGCTCGACGGCCGACTGAGGATGGAGCGTCACCAGGGCGTCCTTGAGCTCCTCGAGGCCGAGGCGATCGACGAGGTTCGGCGAGACCAGGGCGAGCGAGTCGCCCACGGACATCTCGCCACGCCAGATGTCCGGATCGACCTGCGCGGCCGGCAGCCCGTGCTCCTTCAGGGGATCGGGCAGCGTCGCCAGCCGCGCCTGCCGGACGAGATAGGCCTCGGCCGGACCGAGCGTGGCGACGAACAGCTCGTTGCCCCGGACGACCGCGACCGCGACGCCGATGGCACCCAGCGGCTCGGCGCCCAGGCCAAGACGTTCCCGCTGGTGAGCGAGCCGCTTGTTGGCGAGCCCGATCGCCTTCTTCAGGCAGGCCCGGATGCCGGCCGATTCGTCGAAGTAGTACTCGTTCCGGATCGTCTCCGCGGCCAGCTGGGTCGCTTCCCGGGCACGCGGTCCGGAGCTCCGCGAGGTGACCAGGAGGTAGAGGTGACCCTTCGAGCGAGCGACGGACCCGACGCTCGGCTCGACCACGACGACGGTATCCGGCGAGTCGGGGAGTCGATCCTGCTCGGCGACGACGCCGAGCTTCATCTGGAGCCTGACGGCCATGTGGCCCTCGTGCTGGAGCGTTGTGGTGAACGGGCGGCGTGGGCGGTGCGGTGCGGGCCGTGCGCGGCGGGCGCCGCACGCTTCCCCGGGCTGGCTGGCAGGTGCGGCGGATTATACGGCCGGCCCCTCCCGCCGGACACGGACCCGCAGCTCTCTCGCTCGTGCGCCGCCCGGCGCCGCGGCGAACGCCTCGAGCAGCTCCGGGGCCCGCAGACGGATCTCCTGGGCGACGATCGGCGCGTCGACGTCGACCAGCAGCGCGAAACCGTCGATCCGCACGAGGCGGCAGCTGCCCGATGCAGCCGGGACCCGCTCCGCGACGAGCGCCGACCACAGGCTGATCGCCCTGGCCAGCCGGAGCTCCTCGTCGAGCCCGAGGCGGCGGGCCGCCTCGGGGATGAGCTCGCCGATCCGCTCCATCGGCCGGCGGCGGCTCATCCCCTGACCGCCGCGGACAGCCCGGGGCCCACCAGCCGGGCGCCATCTGGGGCGGGCTCGACCCGCCACGTCGTCGCCACGGCGCGGAGCGCTGGATCGAGGTCGTCCAGCGTGGTCGTGGTCACGAACGCCTGGGGCAGCTCGGCGATCCTGCGGACCAGGTGGGCGCGACGCTCCGGGTCGAGCTCGGAGAACACGTCGTCGAGCAGGAGCAGCGGCGGCCGGCCGTCGTGGGCGGCCAGGAGGTCCAGCTCGGCCAGCTTGAAGGCCAGGATCGCCGTCCGCTGCTGGCCGCGTGAGGCGAACGCCGACAGGTCGCGGCCGCCCAGCTCGAATACCAGGTCGTCGCGGTGCGGCCCGACGAGCGTGGCGCCGTTCCAGATCTCCTTGTCCGCCGTCTCGCGGAGCCGGCGGGCCAGCACCTCGCGAGCACGCTCGCCGGGTTGGACCGGGGCATTGCTGGCGTACCGGACCACGAGACGCCCGGCGGCCGCCTCGTCGGGTGCGATCTCCGCGTGAGCCTCGGCGAGCGGCGCCGCGAGGTCGGCGAGCAGGCGGAGGCGCTCCTCGACGACGGCGGCCCCGGACTCGAGGAGCGGTTCGTCCCAGCCGACGAGCTCGTCGCGCGACGCCTGCTCCTCCCGGATCGCCCGGAGCAGGCTGTTGCGCTGCTGGAGCGCCCGGGCGTACATGGCCAGGTCCCGGCCATAGACCGGGGACCGCTGGGCCGCCAGGCGGTCGAGCGCCGTTCGCCTGAGCGAGGGAGAGCCGATCACCAGCAGCATCTCCTCCGGCGCGAAGACCACGGTTCGGAGCAGCCCCAGGAGCGCCGATGCGCGTCGCGGGACGCCGTTCACCCGGATCCGCTTGCGGCCGCTCCCGCCGGCCGCCGCCGGGCCGCCCGGTCGCACCACGGCCAGCTCGATCGTCTCCCGCCCCGAGGTCCCCTCCACGCGTCCGAGGTCCGCACCCCAGCGGATCAGCTCGGCGTCCGTCGACGTGCGGTGGGACTGGCCCCAGGCGAGAAGGACGATGGCCTCCAGCAGGCTGGTCTTGCCGGCCGCGTTCGGGCCCCACACGAGCTGCGGCCCGGGGCCGAAGGCGGCATCGAGGGCTGCGTAGCCGCGCAGGTCGCGGACGGTCAACGAGCGGAGCAGGGTCCGAGTCCGGCAGGCATCCCGATCGTCCCTGCCGCCCTCCTCAGGACGTAGTCCGGACCGGCATCACGACGTGGACATAGCGGTCGTCGCCGATCGGCTTGAACACGCCGGGGCTGAGCGGCCCGTTGAGCTCGAGGGCGAACTGCTCGGCATCCACGTTGGTCAGGACGTCGGCGAGGTAGCGAGCGTTGAAGGCGATCGTGGTCCCGTCGCCCTCGACGGCGGCCTCCACCTGGCCGACGTGATCGCCGACCTCCGCGTTGGCGCTGACCGTCACGCCGGCGTCCCCGTTGGACGAGATCTGGAGCTTGACGATGTTGGCCGACTCGTGCGCGATGAGGGCGGCCGGACGGACGGCCCGGAGCAGCTCCTCGCGGTCGAGCACCGCGCGGGTGGTGTGGGTCTGGGGAAGCACCTGCTGGTAGTTTGGGAACTGGCCGTCGATCAGCCGGCTGACGAGGTCGATCCCCTCGAGGTGGAACAGGATCTGGTTGCGTGCCTGGGCGAGGACGACCTCGACCGGCTCGTCGACGTCGGCCAGGATCCGGATGAGCTCGTTGAGCGCCCGGGCCGGGATCACCACGGACGCGTCGGACACCGGATCCAGGATCGGGATCGTCTTGACCGCGATCCGGTAGTTGTCGGCGGCCGCGAGCGTCACGGTGTCGCCCTCGAAGCGGGCCAGGACACCGGTGAGGATCGGTCGCGCCTCGTCGCTGGCCGCCGCGAAGGCCGTCTCCTCCAGCGCCTGGCGCAGGACGTTCTGCGCGATGCGGGTCGTGGCCTGGTCGCCCGCGGTCTGGATCGCCGGGAACTCGTCCGCGTCGATGCCCTTGATGTGCGACTCGGACCGTCCGCAGCGCAGGTACAGCGTCTCGCCCGTCTGCAGCTCGAGATCGATCCGGTCGCCGCCGTGGATGGCGTTTACGTAGTCGGTCAGCAGCTTGGCGGGCACGGTCGTCGCGCCGTCCGTGTCGATCTTCCCCGGCACCCAGTAGGTGATCCCGATCTCGAGATTGGTGGCGGTCAGCTTCAGACCGGCGTCCTCGGTCTTGAGGAGCACGTTGGCCAGGACGGGCAGGGTCGAGCGGGCGGACACGGCGCGGCTGACCACGGACAGCCCACGGGCCAGGTTCTCCTGCATCACGGAGAGTTTCACGTCCGGTTGGTACTCCAGCTCAGGCGATCGAGGGCCGGCGCGGCCCGATGGCGACCGGGCGAACGACCGGGCGAGGTGCCCCGGGGGGTGGTGTGTATCTTCCCTCTTTCTCTTTACCTCGTCATCACCGTCATAACGGTGTGCACGGGGTGGATGACCACGCTTGCTCGTGCGCAGCGGGACGGTGGACGAAGGCGAGCCGACGGTGGAGGGCAGGCCACCGTTCGGCGTCCCGACGGAGTGGCGTCGTGGACGGTTCGGGGCTCCGGGCGAACTGGTCGCGGGATCGACCCCAACCGGCTCCACCCGGCCGGGGGCCCGAGGCTGCCAGCGGGCCGAAGTTGTCCACAGCGACCCTCGGTTGTCCACGGATTCCGGTGGCTTGTCCACAGCCACCTCGCGTCGCTCGCGCGGCCCTGGGCGCCTTTTTGAGGCGCTGCCGCGGGTCGGGCGCGCGCGGGGACGCGGGCGGCCAGGCCGGCGAGCCGGGCGTCAGTCGGCGTAGATCAGCTCGCGGACCGCGGCGATCTCGCGCCGCAGCTCGTCGTTGACGGCCGATTCGCGGGTGATCTTTCCGCAGGCGTGAAGAACCGTCGAGTGGTCTCGGCCGCCGAGCTCGGCGCCGATGCGCAGCAGCGAGACGTCCGTCTCCTCGCGCATCAGGAACATCGCGATCTGGCGCGGCATGACGATCGCCTTGTCCCGCTTCTGGCCCTTCAAGGCGTCCATGTGGACGCCGTAGTAGTCGGCCACCGCCCGGGCGATGCGCTCCGGGGTCACCTGGCGCTTCTTCGGGTTGTAGAGCACGTTCGACAGCACGGCCTGGGCGAGCTCGATGCTGATCGGCGTGGCGCCCATCGATGCATAGGCGACGATCCGGTTGAGTGCCCCCTCGAGCTCCCGGATGTTGCTGACGACCTTGCGGGCGATGAACTCGATCACGTCCGCCGTGATCGGGACCGCGCCCTCCTCCGACTTCGAGCGCAGGATCGCGATCCGCGTCTCGAGGTCCGGTGCCGTGAGGTCCGCGATCAGGCCCCACTCGAAGCGGCTGCGCAGCCGCTCCTCGAGGGTCAGGATGGCCTTCGGCGGGCGGTCCGACGAGAGGACGATCTGCTTGCCGTCCTCGTGGATCGCATTGAACGTGTGGAAGAACTCCTCCTGGGTCCGTTCCTTGTCGGCGATGAACTGGATGTCGTCGATGAGCAGCAGGTCGATCCGCCGGTAGCGCGCCCGGAACTCGTCGATCTTGCCCTGCTGGATCGATGTGATGAACTCATTGGTGAACTTCTCGCTGGTGGCGTACACGACGCGCTTGCGCGGGAACTTGGCGATCACCTGGTTGCCAATCGCGTGCATCAGGTGGGTCTTGCCGAGGCCCACCCCGCCGTACAGGAACAGCGGGTTGTACGCGTGGCCCGGTCGTTCGGCCACCGACAGGCTGGCCGCGTGCGCGAGCCGGTTCGCGGAGCCGACGATGAAGTTGGCAAAGGTGTACCGGGGGTTGAGGTTGGTGGCTCCGCCCTCGCCGCCGACGCGGGTCGGCTCGAGGCGGACGTGCAACCCAGCGCCGTTGGCCGCGCTCCTGCCCTGGCCGTGGAGCCGCCCGCCACCGCCCGCCCCGTTGCCGCCGGCATCGACCGGAGCGTCGATGAAGAACTCGACCTGGACGCTGTAACCCACGATCCGGGCCAGGGTCTGGGAGATGAGGGAGCGGTAGCGGGTCTCCAGCCAATCCTTGGCGAAGCCATTCGGGACGGCGATCCGGAAGCGCTGCTCGTCGACGTCCACGAGCGCGGTGTCGCGCAGCCATGTCTCGAAGTTCGCCGGCGAGAGTGACACCTGCAGCTCGCCAAGGGTGGCGCGCCAGACCTGCTTCGCGTCCATTCGGTCGATGTCTGCCCTGTCGCTGGGGGACGGATTGACGGGTAAGCGCTCACCAGGAGCCGAGCAGAGATCCCTGGACGAGCGCGCTGACACAGGCCGTGCGGCTCGGGCCGGCGCCGTCCCGGGCTCCCCGGAGCGACTCCGGTGGGGAGGCCCGCCAGCGTCCCGGCGCCTCAGGCTCGGCGAGGATAGCACCAGGGCGGACGCCGTCGCAAGCTCATCAGGACATACCCCCAGGGGGTATGCGCGCACCGACGGCGCGTCATCCGCCCGACGGTGCCGCCCGGAGCAGGAGGGCATGCGGCAGGTTTGACACCGTGGTGGGGCGGTCCTATCATCGCCGGACGACAGACGCGCCGCCGCGCTCACGGGCGCCAGGCGCGTTTTGCGTGCCTTCAGGGGTCGACCGTCGAGTCCCCGGGGCCCGGATGGAGAGGATCGCAGACAGTCCCGATGGGCAAGCCGACCTATCAGCCGAAGAAACGCCATCGCGCGAAGGAGCACGGCTTTCGTGCCCGGATGAGGACGACCGCGGGTCGTCGCGTCGTGGCAGCTCGGCGAGCACGCGGCCGAAAGCGCCTGACGGCCTGACGAACGACCGCGGCACGATCCCGCCGCGGCTGGTGATGCTCACTCGACCGCAGGACTTCGCGGCGATCCAGGAACGCGGGGCCAGCAGGTCCCACCCGCTCCTCATCGTCCGGGTCCTGCGGACGGATCTCGAGACCACGAGGTTCGCCCTGTCGACCGGCCGTCGGCTGGGCGGGGCGGTCGTCCGGAATCGGCTCAGGCGGCGACTCCGCGAGGTGCTCAGATCCATGGCGCCCTCGTTGCAGGCAGGCTGGGACGTCCTCGTCATCGCCCGGCCGGCGCTCGTCGAGGCGGACCACGACGCGCTGGTCGGGGCCATGCACCGGCTTCTCGGCCGGGCAGGAGTCTTCGGAGGACCGTCGACCACGTGAAGCGCATCGGCATCGGACTGATCCGGCTCTACCGGCTCGTGTTCGCCTGGCTGCCGGCCTCGTGCCGCTACGAGCCGACCTGTTCGCGCTACGCGGAGCAGGCGATCGAGCGGTACGGTCTTGCCCGCGGATCGTGGATGGGCCTGCGGCGGATCGCGCGATGCCATCCCTGGAGCCAGGGCGGCCATGACCCCGTTCGGTAGCCGCGCCCGGGCCATCGCCCGAGCCTGTGCGGTTCCGCTGCTCCTGGTGGCGATCGCGCTGATCGTGGCCGGCTGCTTTCCGGCAGCGCAGCAGCCCGGCGGGTCGGCCGCGCCGACCCCCTCCGCAAGCGTGCAGGTCGCGCTCCACCCGGCCCCACCGGGAGCCGATCCGGTCAGCCTGCTGGCGTTCCTGTTCACGCCGATCTTCCAGGCGATGTTCATCCTGCTCGTCGGGGTCTACCACGTTCTCAACGAGGCGGGCGTGCCGGGCGCCATCGGCTTCGCCATCATCGCGCTGACGCTCGCCGTCCGCTCGGTCCTCATCCCGCTCTTCCGCAAGCAGCTCGTCTCGCAGCGGCGGATGCAGATGCTGCAGCCGGAGATGGGCGAGATCCGGCGCCGGTTCAAGGGCGACGGGATGAAGATCCGGCTCGCCCAGCAGGAGCTGATGAAGGAACGCGGGGTCAGCGCGGCCTCCGGCTGCCTGCCCGTCCTCCTCCAGCTGCCGCTCCTGTTCATCATCTACTCGGTCATCCAGAACGGGCTGACGAACTTCAATCCGACGGCGATGCTGACGGTGGCCGGCGTCCAGCTCGTCCCGCTGGACTGCCCCACCACACCGCCGCCCGGCGCCGTCGTGGACCCCTGCATCGACACCAACGTGCCATGGCTCTTCGGCCTCGACGTCAGCCTGCCGGAGACGACGCTCGTGATCATCGGCTTCGGGCTGAGCCTGCTGGCGGTCGCGTCGGCGCTGATGCAGCTCGTCCAGAGCAGAATGATGCTGGCGCCGCCGGATCCAACCAACGACGACCCGAACCTCCGGATCCAGCGGCAGATGATGCTGTTCCTGCCGCTGATCTCGGTGTTTTACGGCGGGATCCTGCCCGCCGGGCTGTTCATCTACTGGATCGTTGCCACGCTGTTCTCGATCATCCAGCAGTACCTGATCGTGGGCTGGGGCGGGATGTTCCCGCTGTTCGGCTGGACGCCCGGCTTCGCCCGCGACCACAGTCCCCGGTTCCCGGTGGCGATGCCGCCGCCGCCGGACCCGTCGAAGCGACCCGCGCCGAGCGCCTCGGTCGTCCCCACCAAACGTGCTACTTCGGCCGACAAGACGATTCGCCCCCGCGAGCGGGGCCGCCAGGGCCGACGAGGGAGGCGACGCTGACATGAGTGTCTATCGGGAGTTCACCGGCAAGACCGTGGAGGAAGCCCTTCGCAACGCGCGCGAGGCATTCGGGGCTGGTCTCGACGACCTCGACTTCGAGATCCTGACGCCGGGCGCCCGCGGCGTGCTCGGCATGGGCGCCGAGCCAGCCCGGATCGTGGCCGCACCGCGCGCGGAGCTCGGGGGTGCCGCCCCGAAGCGAGAGGCGGCCGCGTCCCAGCCGCTGCCCGCACCGCCGCCGCGCGAGGATCGCCCCCGGTGGGGCGACCGCGATGATCGTGCGCCGCGCCGGGACGACCGCGGCGGTCGCGACCGCGCGCCACGCCGGGACGATGGCCCGCGCTCCGGTGACCGCCCGGACCAGGTCCGCGAGCGCGACGACCAGCCGCGCTTCGCCGAACGCGAGCGCGACCGCGCCCCGCGGCCGGAGCCGGTCGGCGAGGAGGGCGCTGCCGGTGCGCCTCCGCACGGCGACGCCGCACGCGGCCCACGCCGGGACAGTCGGGACCGAGGGCCCAGGCGCGACGCCGTCCGCCGACCCCCGCCGCAGTCCGCGCTGAGCGCCAGCGAAGCGGCGGAGGTGGCCGCGGCGCGTGGCTCGCTGTCGGCTGAGCGCGCGGACCTCGAGGCGGCCGAGGCATCGCCGGAGGCGCTCGACGCCGGTCGAGACATCCTCGAGCAGCTGATGCGCCACCTGGGCTTCGAGGTTCGGGTCGAGGTCGAGGCGGGTGACACGAGCCGGCTCAACGTCGTCGGCGATGGCGAGGAGAAGGAGGCGCTCGGCGCGCTCATCGGGCGCAAGGGAGAGCGCCTGTCGGCCCTCCAGCACCTCGTCAACCTGATGCTCTCGCGCCGCATGGACGGCTGGACGCGCGTGCTCGTCGACGTGGAGGACTACCGCGGCCGGCGGGAGCGCCAGCTTCGCGACCTCGCCCTTCGGGCGGCCGCCCGGGTCGTGGAGACCGGCAAGATGCTGCAGCTCGAGCCGATGCCCGCCCTCGAGCGACGGTGGGTCCACATCGCCCTTCGGGAGAACGCCGAGGTCGTCACGCAATCGATCGGCGAAGAACCGAACCGCCGCATCGTCGTGCTGCCGCGAGGCGGCTGACCGCCGCGCGCCACCTCGCCGTCACGCGGCGGCCGCCCGACCCGTCCCTGTGCCGGTGGACGCGCGGCGGGAGGGCCCGTCGACCGACCGCTGCTAGGATGGGCGACCGACCATGACCACGGCGACTCACGACACCGCTCCCGCGCGGCGGCCATCCGGCCGGCCGGCGCTTCGGTTCGCCGTCGCATTCCTGGCCGGTCTGGTCGCCGTGCTATCGCTCGGGGCGGGCGTCCTGTATGCCTACGACCGAGAGTACGAGGGCCGCATCCTGCCGGGCGTGCGGGTCGGCTCGGTCGACCTTTCCGGGCTCTACCCCGACGAGGCGAGGGACCGCCTGTCGAGCTCGTTCGCGCCGGTCGGTGAGGGCGATCTCGTCCTGACCGACGGGGACCGCGAGATCGTCGTCCCGCTCCGCGACCTTGGCCGCCGGATCGACGTCGACGGTCTGGTCGCCGCTGCCCTCGAGATGGGGCGCAGCGGCGGACCGGTCGAGCGGGCGATCGGCGGGGCGAAGACGGCGCTGCGTGGCGCGGCCCTCGAGCCGCGGGTGCTCTTCGACGCCGAGACGGTGGCGAAGCGGATCGAGGCCGCTGCCGCGCAGTTCGACCGTCCAGCGGCGGATGCCTCGATCGTCGTGACGGAGACCGGGTTCGAGCTGACGCCCGGCGGCGACGGGGCAATCGCGGATCGCCGGGCTCCCATTGCCCAGGCCATGACCGCCCTGGACGCGCTGGAGCTGCCGGCGCGTCTCGAGATCGCGGTCCCGGTCAGCCGCTTCGAACCGAGGTTTACGACGGCCGAGGCAGAGGCCGGCAAGGCCGCCGCCGAGCGGATCGCCCGGGACCTCACCGTGACGGTCGGCGAGGAGCGATGGGTCATCGAGGGCGCCACGATCCGGAGCTGGTTGCGCGTCAGCCGGACGGTCGACGACCGGTACGTGCCGGTTCTCCAGGTCGCCGGGATCGGGACCGCTGTCGAGGCGATCGCCAAGGAGGTCCGCCGGACGCCGAAGGACGCGGCCTTCATCATCGGCGACGAGAACACGGTCACCGGCGTCACGGCCGGCAGCAATGGGCGCCGCCTCGACGTCGCGGCCACCGCGGCGCTCGTCAGGGACACGCTCCGCGCCCGTGCGGAGCAGCCCGGCGGCGAGGCGATCGAGGCGGCGGTCCGCACGCTCGAGCCGCAGCTGACGACCGAGGAGGCCGAGGCCGCCGCCCCGAAGATGACCCGCCTCGAAGGCGGGACGTGGACGACCTACTTCGCGATCAACGAGAAGAACGGCTTCGGGGCCAACATCTGGATCCCGGCCGAGGACATCGACAGCTACGTCGTCGCCCCCGGTGCCCGGTTCGACTTCTGGGAGGCCGTCGGCCCGGTCACGCGCGAGCGCGGCTACAAGGACGGCGGCGCGATCATCAACGGACGGACCGAGCCGCAGGGCGCCCTGGCCGGGGGCATCTGCAGCACCTCGACGACGCTGTTCAACGCCGCGCTGCGGGCCGGGTTCGAGATGGAGGACCGGCGCAACCACTTCTACTACATCGAGCGCTACCCGCTCGGGCTCGATGCCACCGTGTTCAAGAGCTCGTCGGGGTCGGTGCAGACGATGGCCTGGCGCAACGACACCCAGTACCCGGTGCTGGTTCGCGGGGTGAAGATTCGCGACGGGAACGACGGCTACGTCCGGTTCGATCTGTACAGCGTGCCGAACGGCCGGACCGTGACGCTCTCGAAGCCGATCGTGAAGAACGTCCAGCCGGCGACCGATTCGGTCGAGTACACGGACACCCTCCCGGCCGGCGAGCGGAAGCGGATCGAGAGCCCGGTCGAGGGCAAGGACGTCTGGGTGACCCGCACCGTTCGGAATGCCGACGGCACCGTCCTCCACCAGGACACGTACTTCTCGAAGTACGCCCGGATCACGGGCGTCGTCCAGGTCGGCACCGGCTCGTAGCGCAGGCGAGCCTCGTCGCGCAGGCGAGCCTCGTCGCGCAGGCGAGCTCGGACGGCCCGCCGGTCAGGGCGCCTCGCCGGTCTCGTCCGACGCTCGGCCGCCGCGGAGCCCGAACACGGCCACGACGACGAGCGCGCCTCCCAGGTACGTGGCCGCCAGGTGGTAGGCGGTGGCCGGCAGCCCGAGATACGTCTGGACCGGTGGCGTCGGCGCCGCCCGCGAGCAGCCGCACGTCGCCTGGTACATCACGAGCAGTCCACCGATCCAGATGGCGGCGCTGACCCATGCGATCGCGGCCAGGCGGGCGAAGGTTCGTCGTGCGCCCATCATGGGCGGATGGACGGCCCAGGCAAGCAGCCCGGCGGCAAAGGTCAGCCCGACGAAGAAGGGGACGAGGTCGAGATCCCGGTCCAGGCTGGAGAGCACAGCCGCGATCGCCGCCAGAGCGGACGCGAGGAGGCACAGCACGCTGCGCGATGCGGCCGCCTCGATCTGACGGGTCATCGTCGACGCTTCATCACGCTGGTTGCGGGTCAGGGCCAGCGCCTCCGACTCGGTTTGACGAACGAGCTTCCTGTTGCCCGCCCTCGGAAGAAGCCCTTGGCCGATCCTCCTCGCCTCGTCCACCTGGCCCACCCTAGCCCGCGACGATGTCGCGATGCATCAGAAATGACCGGTTACCGTTCTCGGAAAGAAACGGCTGTCCGTTCCCGGTATCTCAACGTGTAGGGCGGGAAGCCGAGCTCGATAGCTCCCGAACAGCAACGATTGGTGTCGACGCCTTCGCTGCTGCCGGACCGCTGCCACGGGGGCAGGAGAATGGGAGGTGGCGGGAGCGGCCCTCGCGACCGTCGCGGTGATCTATCTACGCCGGTAGCCGAAAACCACAGACCCTAGTTCGTCGGGACCTGGAGCATCCCCGCTCTCCACATCGCGGAGCCGACGAGAAGGCTCACAGATTGCGCCGGCTTCGGGCGCTCGTGTGCTCATTGCCGCTCGGCGGCCGCAGGCGAGCGGCCGCCGACTCCCTGGTCCGTTGGCAACCCGGACGACCAGCGATCACGCGCCGCGACTCCGGGAGTCGTCGGCCCCGTAGCCGCGACACTCCGCAAGCGTCTCCACTAGGAAGGTCGAGACCGTCCACGCCGCTCCTGCCGCAACCCGCGCATGACGCGGCTTCGCACGTGCCGCGGAGCGCCGCTTTCCGTGGGCGTCGCCAAGCACGTTCCTGACCTCCGCGAGTCCCTGGATCGTGCTCACGAGCCCCTGGAGGATCTGCTTGTGGATTCCGGCCTCGTGCTGGGTGGGGTCGATCCCGAGCGCGACCGCTGTCTTCTTGTAGAGGACTGGCAAATCGTCTTTGTCGGAAACGGGCTCACCCAACTCCTCGAGGATCGCCTTGCAGGTCGACTCGACCAGCGACCTGGACGCGGTGACCGCGTCCTCAGGGTCGTCGTCGAGCGACGCGAGGATCCGGTCGATTTCGTCCGTGATGTGTTGGGCGCCGAGGGCCGAGAGCGCCTCACGGAACGGCAGCGCCGGCAGCGTGGTCAGGGACGGTACGTCGAGTGACCCGTCGCGCCAGTAGATCCCCTCGTTCGCCAGCTGACGGATGAAGAAGTCGAGGCCGTCACGGAAGTGACTATCGAGCGACTCAACGTGGCGGATCCACCGCTCTATCGCATCTGCGAGCCGTCGAGCGTCACGGACTTCGGTCAGGTCGAGTGTGGCGATATACCCAGCAACCCGTCGCCTCCGGACGCTGGAGACGTTCTCTGCCTCCTCAGCGTCCGCCGAGAAGGCGAATCCGAGGTCCGCGAAGAAGTCGTCAATCTGTGCAAGCGTCGACGACTTCAGTTCTTCTTTGAACGCCGTCACGGCGCGTCGGCTGATCAACGGCCGTCGTTGCATCAGTCACGCCGCCCGGGCGAAGGACTCGGCCACTGTTCTTGCATCGCACCATGATGGCGGGAGGGACGCGAGCCAGGGACGAAGCACACGCCGTGGGCGGTCCCTACGCGTCAGCAGTACGGGACGAGCAGTTCTGCTACAAGCTGGCTGCGACTCCGCATGCAAGATGACCGCACCTGCCCCGAACGGTACGGTTCAAGCTAGATCCCATACGGTCTTGTCAAGCCTCAACTTCGCCGAGGCGATCGCCCATGCCGCGATCGATCGCGACCTGCGGGTCAGCCTGGTTCAGCCTCGAAGCGCTGACGTCCACGATCGCCCGCTCGCGGATCGACGCCTCGACCGGCAAGGTCGTCGAGCGGATCGTCCGCTCGGAGCTTGTGGTCGTCGACGACATCGGGCTGCTGCCAGCCGGTGCCGACGAGGCCGAGGCGCTCTGATCGCCTCGTCGATGCCGCGTACGAGAAGCGTTCGCTGATCCTCACGTCGAACCTCCACCCCGCCCGGTTTGACTCAATCTTCCCGAAGGGCCTCGCGACGGCCGCCGTCGACCGTCTGCTCCATCACGCTCACGTCATCGTGACCGAGGGCCGCTCACACCGGCTGACCGAGGCCCTCGACGGTCGGGGTGTGGCACCGCTCGACGCGTCTGGGGGTTGATCGCGCTGGCGCAAAGGGCTTAAGAAACGCTCCATTCGTCTGCAACAACTTCGCCCCAGGGCGCATCTTGAGTACATGGCGGAACCGGAGGCAATGACCGCGCCCCACACCGAACCCGTGCGCGCCTCAACCGTGGACTTCGACGCAGCGTTCGATCGCATTCGGCCAAGCCTGCTGCGGGTCTGTGCGTCGCTGGTCGGAGAGGACGAAGCGGAAGATGTCGTCCACGACACCTATCTCCGCGCCCGGCCACGACTTCGGCAGCTCCGTGAGCCGGCCCTTCTCGAGAGCTGGCTATTTCGGATCGCCGTGAACCTCTGCTATGGCCGGCACAGGAGACGGGGGGGCCTCCTCGCCCGCCTGGACAGGAATGCTGGCCAAGTCGCCGCTGGTTCCGATGTTGGTCTTCGCGAGCTGATCGAGCAGCTGCCCATCCGCGAGCGGACCGTCCTCGTCTTGCACTACGGGCACGGCTACCGACTCGACGAGATTGCCGAGCTGCTGTCGATCAACTACGCGACGGTGCGGACGATCGTCGCCCGGACGAGGCACCGCCTCTATCGCGCCCTCATGGAGGCCGAGCGATGACCACCTGTCCCAGGAGCCCGATGCTGGCTCAGGATCTCCTATCGGCGCGCGGCGACGAAGGCGACGAAGGCCATCTGCGAACGTGTGAGGACTGCCGGGCGACGGTCGAGCGGGTCCGCCGGTTCAACACCGCGCTGCGAGCCGAATCGCGCGCGCTGGTCCAGGAGGCCCTGCCGCCTGCACGGCTCTTGCTCAACAAGGCCCTCGCCGAGCGATCGCCTCGAACGGCTATCCGCCCGCGCACGGTCGTCCTTGGCTCGCTTGCCGCCGCGGCTCTGGTGGGCGCGACGGTCTGGGCGATCGCACTCGTCACGGCCTCGTTCGTGCCGACGAGGCTGCCGTCGAGCGGCGTCGGGGCCGGCGATGCGAGATGCGATCGCGCGTTCGGAGCCTGGACGGCCGCCTGGACCGCGGCGGGTGGCCCCGAGATGGACGGCGCCCAGAGTCCGGATGCGACACCTCTTCCGCCTGAGGTCCGTGAGCGCCAGCTGCTGGCGTGGCTCGCCTACGAGCGTGAAGATCACGCTCTAACGGTCGCGACCTTCAAGGCCTGCACGCGCGACGAGCTCCGATCGGCCAACGAGCGCCTGCTCGTGTCTCGCTCAGGCTCGACCGGTCCGGTGGCAGAGCGGTTCATCGTTCGCTTCGATGAGACGATCCAATCTTGGTGCGACGGAGACGGCAGCCTCTCAGGCCTTTCGGGCTGTCGCTGACGGGAAGCGAAGAGTCGACGGTCGATGCCTCTTGGCTAATGCCGACCGGCACAATGCCCGCCCGTTGACAGCTAAGGGCATGTGAGTTCGGGCCGCCGCAACTCGCGCCGCCTGATCTCCTGACCGCTTCCCGCCCACATTCCGCGGCCGCCGTCGTCCAGATCTCGTGACCGCGCCCGTCCACATCGAGCTGTCCCTTGACATGGGACTATTGACGTTGGCGCCCTGAGCGTGAGCGCCGCGCCGCGCGGGACAATCGGATTGGCGCGTGCCACAGAAACGGACACACGATTTGGCGCTCGGCGGCTGACCGGCTCCGCGACAGGTGCCCGACGAGCCGTCAGACCATCTAGTCGGCGCGGAGGACCCGCCGAAGCTCGGTTGCGAGATCGACTCGCGCTACGCCGGAGCGACACAACTCAGTGATCCGGGTGCGGGCGCCGCTGGCGCGTCGGGTCGTGATGTCGAAGCGACCATTCACCTCGACGACGCAGGTCTCGCGCGCCGGCCCGGTCTGCGGCGCGTCGGCCCAGCAGGACACGTGTCCGTCATGGGTGGCCGTGCGCGCCGGTCGCCTGCCGAGATCTAGCCGCCCGAGCGCGATGTTCATGTCCTCGGCACTGGCAAATCGGGTGGTCGGGTCAACCGACATGGCGCGCCGGATGATCGAGGTAAGAGCCTTTGGCAGGTGTGGCGCCAAGTCTGCCAAGCGCTTGTAGCGACTTCCCCGGACACGCTGCCGAAAGACGCTGAAGTCGTCTGGCTCCTCGACTGGCCAAGCGCCCGAGAGCAGCCGATACATCGAAGCCCCCACCGAGTAGATGTCGGTTCGGATCTGGCCGGACCCGCCTCGCAGCATCTCTGGAGCCCGCACGAGCGGGTCGCCAGCTTGACGAACGTGGCCGCGATCATCCATACGTTGGGCGGCGCCGAAGTCGCCGAGTGCCGCTCGGTCATGCTCATCGAGGAAGATGTTCGCGGGCTTGATGTCGCAGTGAACCAATCCGTGCTCGTGACACGCCCGCAGCCCGATTAGCGTTTGGCGTGTCCAGAGGAGCACTCGGTCGGGCGCCAGGCCGAAGGCCGGCAACTGATCCTCGGCCGATCCGCTGGCGGCTACTTTGGTGGCGAGGTAGCCGATGTCGGCGTCGATGCCAGCGTTGTCGACCCGGAGGATGAAGGGGCTCTCAAGGCTCCGCAGGAACGCAGCTTCGCGGAACAGCGGGGTCGTGTCGGAGATTCCTCGAAGCAACTTGATCGCGACCTGCTGATCCAGTACCCGGTCGTGAGCTACATAGACCTCGCCGTACCGACCCGAGCCCAGTCTTCGCCCGAGGACGTAGCGCTCAGCGACGACCTCGGCTTCCGTATCGGGTTCCATGCTCGGCTCGGGCTCCACGGGCCGAGTGTAGGCTGAGGGCCTCGTGGTACTTGGGCTTGTTTGCCGCGTGTCCGGGCGCAACCCGCTCGTCATCGGCGTCCGTCTCGAGCGCGAAGCCAACGGCTTCAAAGCGTCCAGAGTTCTCGAGCACCGGCCGATCCGTCACGACGACTGGGCTGGCAAGCTCACGCTCGTCGCCGGTGAGCTCGAAACCCTCTTGCGAGATGGCGCTTATAGGGCGGTCGTGGTGCGGACGCTCGAAGATCGAACGCCAATGGGCGCGCCGAGACTCACCGACGCGTCGCGAAAGCGACTGCACCTCGAAGGTGTTCTGCTCGAGGTATCCCGCCGCCACACCGACGTGGTGCAGGCGGTCAATGGAGCAGGCCTCGGTCAGCTACTCGGAAGCAGCAAGGCGGTCGTTGAGGCCCAAGCCGCAGAGCTGGTCGGCACGCGGGAGGAGCTCGTCGACGCGGCGGCGGCGGCGCTCGGAGCGCTGGCGCTTTTAGAGGCAGACGGGACCTAGATCTCTTCCACTCCCCGCAGAGTCTCGCCCTCGGCGTCCCAGGCGCTGATCGCCACCCGCTGAGCAACGAGGGCAACCCCGACCACATCGCGAACGCCCGCCGTTCGTGCATCACGCATCGCGCCAACGAGATTGACGCCCGTATTGATGACGCTGTCGACGAAGGCGACCCGACCGGTGTCAGCCGTGCCGTGAGTGATCACAGCGGGCCTCTGTGCAACAACGGCCTGCGCAAGACGCTCGCCCAGGGGAGAGACGCCACTGACGTGGTCGCAGCCGAGCTCGGCCAGCAACGCAGATAGCTGCGTTACGGCGGCCTCGAAGCTCTCCCGATCGGCTAGACGGGTCGTTACCTCGCGCGCCAGCCCGAGCGACCAGACGCCCCAGCGTTCATCGGCCGACGGAGAGCCGCGTGGCTCGGACCTGCTGGGTGCTTGTACTGCCATGCTAGGCTCCGGCTACGCGTGCAAGAACGATCTGCTTCTATTCTAGTTCTTTGTGAGAATATGGCAAGCATTCAGATCGACCCAGACGCTCGCCTGAGGGACTGTCCGGAGGTGCCCGTTAACAACAACGTGCCGTCGCCGCTCAGCGAGCGGCTCGACCAGCTCGTGACCGTTGCGAACGAAGGCGGTGCGGGCACGAACCGCAAGGAGCTCGTCGCCTCGCTCGTGCTCGCCGCTCCTGAGGACGCGGACGAGCTCATGCGGCAGGTCGTCGCCTATCGCAAGGCCCGGGCAGCTGATGCCGTCGTGCGGGGAAGGCACCTCGGCGACGTCCTGGCCTTTAGGCGTCACCCGCGCGGCCCGCGTCCCCGCAAGAGCGCCTGACGATCATCAATCGCAGCCAGCTTCGGTAGGGCCGACGCGTCCAGCGCGAGCACCTTCGCCCCGTGCCCCACTTGTATCCCGCACTGTCACCGACGCCCTATACAACGCCGTCGACGAGCTCGACCGACACAGAAGCGGCTTCTGCTCGGGCGGCGAATGCCTGCGGATGTTTCGGCCCATAGGTTCGAGCTGCGATTCGAACCACGGCCGGTAGGCGGCCTCGCTCTCGATCCTCGGGAGCTCGTCGACAGGCACCCTTTCCAGCTCGGCGGTCAACGCGGCCTTTGTGCCGCCCGCCGTCCCGCGGATCACCGACGATGGCAGCGCGCCACGGATGGTGAACCGGACCATCGACCGCGCGCGCGCCGGGCTGTGGAATCCGCGTGATCGGCCCATCATGTATCGCGCACTGGGCCGACTGCCCGGTACCGCCGAATCGATCGACCCGGATCGAGGTAGACGAGATCGATCGACGCCGGCAGGATGCAGTGACGCAGCATCCGAATGTTCTCGCCGTCGTAGAGGACGTCTGTCTTCACTGATCGCCGGGGTGCTGCGGGGCGGGATCGTCGGGAGGCGCCGCCGCGGGCGTCTCGAAGAGTCTTCACTTCGCCGAGAGCCGTCGCGTTCCCGCTGCGTCACGGACGATGTAATCAGCCGCCGGGTGGTAGAGGTAATCGAGCAGCCGCCCGTAAGTGGCGAACTTCCAGAGTTTGGACTAAACCGGTGACCGCTTACTGAGGAACGCTACAGGTGGCCAAGCGGCCCAATCCGTTGTCCGTTCATCAACTCGGTTCGACGGCGCTCGAATCTGCATTTGGTGGAGATGGGGGAGAGTCGAACTCCCCGTCCAGAACCCTTCGTCGGAATCCACTACGAGCGTGTCCGATCCTTTGTCGTCGACCGGCGGGACGATGATCGGCAACCTGCCCGCCGGTCCAGTCACGTGTCTCTAGATCGAGCTTGATCCCGGATTACGCGACGCTCATCCGGACCGCAGCTCCGCTGAATGACGCTTCCACCACCCGCGAAGCTGAGGTGGCTTCCACGCTCACCTTACTGCCTAAGCAGCGAGGGCGAGAGTCGACTGGCGGTTGCCAGGTACTTCGTTTTGCTGCCTTGGTGACGGGGCCTGAGCAGCATCCCCGACTCGCGTCTTCCGACAACCAGGCCCTGTCGAAACCACACATCCCCACAGGACCGAACGCCCGTTCGGCGTTCGATGCACCATCTTAGCCCACTCCGCGAGCGGCGCCAACCCTGGCGGTCGCCGATGGACCAGTCGGGCGGCCGGGGCGCGGTCCAACGCCGAGGCTCGCTGGGGGGCGGAGCTGGCGCTCGACCGCCGAGGCCCGCTCCCCTGAGGACCCGGAGCGGGACCGCTACCAGATGTCCCCGACGGTGAAGCCGTCGGGGAACGGGTCGGTCGGATCGACGACGTAGCTGGCGAAGCCGGTGATCCAGGCGGTGCCCGTGATCTGCGGAACGACCGCCGCTTGGTCGCCGAGGCGCGTCTCCTCGAGCAGCCGGCCGGTGAAGACGGTGCCGAGGATGCCCTCGTGACGGAAGTCCTGGCCGATCCCCAGCCGTCTCTTGGCATGGAGGATCGCCATCCGGGCGCTGGTCCCGGTCCCGCATGGCGAGCGATCGATGATCCCGGTCCATGTCGCCGGCCGCTCCCAGTCGAGCTTGCCGGTGGACACCGTCACGACGTTGCGCATCGCATTGGCCGGATCGTGCGCGGGTCCCGACAGCTGCCCGATCGTGATTCCGGCGAATTCCGGCTGCTCGGGGTGGACGACGGGCAGCTGCTCGGCCGCCGCGGCCTTGATCAGCTCGGTGATGCGGACGATGTCGCGACCCTCGTCCGGCGTGAGCCGGAGGCCGAATGCGGCCGCCTCGGCGACGACGTAGAACATGCCGCCGTAGGCGACGTCCACCGTCACCGTGCCCAGCGTGGGCACCTCGACCGGCGTGTCGAGATGGGTGGCGAAGGCCGGCACGTTCCTGAACGTGACGGCAGTCACCTTGCCGCCGGCGCAGTCGGCGCGGACGCGGATCAGCCCGGCGGGCGCCTCGAGCGTCAGCTCCGTTAAGGGTTCCGTCATCGCCAGCATGCCGGTCTCGAGCAGGACGGTGGCGACGCAGATCGTGTTCGAGCCGGACATGCCCGGATATTCGACCTGCTCCATGATCACGTAGCCGGCGTCCGCCTCGGACCGGGTGGGTGGAAGAATCAGGTTGCAGTTGGCGGCCGGGAAGCCGCGGGGCTCGCGGAGCATGCGGAGGCGGAGATCGTCCCCCTGATCGCGGAGCCAGGCCATCTTGTCGAACATCGAGGCGCCCGGGACGTCGAGCACCCCGCCCACGATGACGCGCCCCGGCTCCCCCGCCGCGTGCGCGTCCACGGCCTGGATCATGCGGCCGAGGCGCATATCAGCCCTCCTCGCGCTCCGTTCGCGCCGCGCTCATCGGCCACGTTGCGCGTCGGCCAGCTCGCGCGCCACGTCGCGGCGGGCGTCACGCTCGGCGATGTCGCGCCGGCGGTCGTGGAGCTGCTTGCCGCGGGCCAGCGCGAGCTCGATCTTGGCCTTGCCGCGGGCCGTCAGGTAGAGCCGGAGCGGCACGATCGTCTGACCCTTGGACTTCGTGCGCCCCAGCAGCTCGTCGATCTCCGACCGGTGGAGGAGGAGCTTGCGAGTCCGCTTTGGCTCGTGGTTGTAGCGGTTGCCCTGGGCCCACGGGGCGATGTCAGCGGCGACCAGCCACGCCTCGTCGCGCTCGATCCGCGCGTAGGCGTGGGCCAGGTTGACCCTGCCCGCACGGACGGACTTGATCTCCGTGCCCGTCAGAGCGATGCCGGCCTCGAACGTCTCGTCGATCGAGAACTCGTGTCGCGCCCGCCGGTTCAGGGCGATCGTCTGCTCGCCCATCGTGCGTGGGCTCCTCCCGTGAAACGGGGTGGCCGGGCCAGCCCAGGTCGCCGGACGCACAGACGCCGGCCCTGACGGGCCGGCGTCCGATGGCTGAACCACCCGCAGGGTGTCCGCTTAGACGGCCATCTCCTGCGAGGTGGTGCAGCAACAACTACTGTCGATCACTGCACATCACCTCCTTTCGTTCGCCGAAACCCTAATCGAACGACGGGCGGGGCGCAAGAGTGGCGGACCGGCAACGGACGCTTCCTCGCCGTACGGCCCCGATCAGGCGGCTGGCTGGAGCGCCGCGGCATGCTCACCGAGCACCTCGAGTGCCCGATCGAGCGCGGGATCCTCGTCCGGGCCGACGTCGACCGGGACCTCGACGGGGATGTCCGGGTCGATTCCGACGGTGTGGATCCAGGTCTGGTTCGGGGTCAGCCACTTGGCCACGGTCAGCCGGAACCCGCCCGCGCCGTCGAGCTGCGTCCACTCCTGGACGGTGCCCTTGCCGAACGTGGTCTCACCCACCAGCGTGGCTCGGCCGGTGTCCTTGAGCGCCCCGGCCACGATCTCCGAGGCGGACGCGCTGCCGCGATCGATCAGCAGCACGATCTCGATGTCCTCGCCGGTCGCGGATCCCTCGCCCGTGGCGTCGGTCGCCCGGCGGTTTCCCGTCGCGTCCTCCTGCCAGAACACCGGACCCTCGGCGACGAACTCGCTGGCGACCTTGCGAGCAGCCGTGATGTACCCGCCGGGGTTGCCCCGCAGATCGATGATCAGCTTCTTGCGGCCCGCCTCGACGTCCTCCGCCACCTCGCGGGCGAACTCGCTGGCGCCCGACTCCGAGAACCCGGCCAGACGGATGTAGCCGACGTCGCCGTCGGCCAGGTCGCGCTCGACGACCTCACGCGAGACGATGACGTCGCGCGTGATCGCGATGTCCGAGGGATCCGCCTGACCCTCTCGCCGGATGGTGAGGGTCACCTGGGTGCCCTTGCGGCCACGGATCCGGTTGCGCGCGTCCTCGATGCTCAGGCCATCGAGGGTGGTGCCGTCGACCGCCACGACCACGTCGCCGGACCGGATGCCGGCCTTCTCGGCAGGCGACCCGTCGAGCGGCGCGACCACGACCAGCTGGCAATCCGGCGCGAGCATCGAGCAGTCGCTCGTCTCGCCGGCCGCGTCGACCGTGCCGATCTCGGCGCCGATCCCCTCGAACTGCCCGGAGATCCCCTGGAGCGTGGCCTGGAAGTCCTCCGGGCTGAGGTACGAGGAGTAGGGGTCCCCGATCGCCTCGAACATGCCCTTGATCGCGCCCTCGATCAGCTTGTCCCTGTCGATCTCCCCGCCCGCGTATCGATCGACGATCTGTCGGTAGGCGTTCCAGAACGGCTCGAAGGCGGCGTCGTCGCTGGCCGGCGTCCCCGGCTGGTCCACCCGGCGCTGGCCCAGCGTGTAGCCGGACATGAACAGCGCCCCGCCAGCCAGGACGGCCACCAGCGCCACCGCGATGGCCAGGGCCGGCAGCCGGGGGCGCCGTCTTCCGGCGACCGTCACCGGCCCGGTGTCCTCCGCGGATCGGTTGGCGGGCCCGCCGGGGCCTGGGTCGTGCGGAAGCATCGATGAAGGGTCTCGCTGCAGAACGGGCGACAAAGACTACACCGCCCCTTGCTCGATGCTACGCACGGGGCCCGGGAGCGGTTCGAGCGTGAACGGAACTTCACGCCACCTTAGGGAGATGTCTCAGCGGATGAGATAGGTCCTCACCGAGACCCACGAGCCGACCACCCCGAGCCCGATGCCCGCTCCCAGCACGAGCACCAGCACGTCGCGGGTCAGGCCGCCGAACTCCAGCGGCAGGACCCGGAAGAAGTCGAACATGAACCTGCTGAGCGGGTCCGCCGCGGCGCCGAGGATGCCAAGGGCCAGGGCTGCCCCGAGCACCCCGACCATCGCTCCCTCGAAGACGAAGGGCCAGCGGATGAAGGCGTCCGATGCGCCGACAAGCCGCATGATCTCGATCTCCTCGGCGCGCGCGACGACCGCCAGGCGGATCGTGTTGACGATGATGAACAGGACGATGAGGCCGATCACCACCAGGACGACCGCGCCCGCCGTCTGAAGCACGTTGGTGATCGTTACCACGTTGTCGACCAGCGCCTGCTGGTTCTTGACGCTCTCGATCGCCGGTTCCTCGGCACAGCCCTTGCCCGTCGGGCCCGGCTCGCTGCACAGGCGGTTCTGGACGACGGTGTAGAGCTCTGCGTCGGTCAGGAAGATCTCGATGCTGGCGTGGAATGGGTTCGAGTCCAGGAAGCGGGTCAGATCCTCCTCGCGCTGCGCGCGGCGGGAGGCCTTGAAGCGCTGCAGCGCCTCGTCCCGGCTGATGCTGTCCACCCGCAGGACCTCCGGCATGGCCTCGACCCGCGCGACGAGATCCCGTACCTGGCCTTCCGTGGCGTTGTCTTGGAGGTCGGCGACGATGTTGACCTTCGACTCGGTGTACTCGAGGCCGGCCAGCAGCCCGGTGTTGAGGATCCAGAAGCCGGCCAGAAGCAGCAGCATCAGGACCATCGTCGCGGTGGCGGCGATGCTCATCACCGCGTTGCGCCAGAACCCCTGCCAGGCGCGCCTGAGACTGAAGGCGATGAAGCCGATCACGTCAATCCACCCGGTGGTAGGTGCCACCCACCTCGTCGCGGATGACCCGGCCCTCCTCGAGGGCGACGACCCGCTTGCGCAGTGCCGTGACGACGTCCGCGTTGTGGGTCGCCATCAGCACCGTGACCCCCAGCTCGTTGATCCGGAGCAGCAGCTGGATGATCTCCCAGCTGATCAGCGGGTCCAGGTTGCCGGTGGGCTCGTCGGCGATGATCAGGCGGGGATCGTGGACCAGCGCCCTGGCGATGGCGGTGCGCTGCTGCTCGCCGCCGGACAGCTGGTGCGGGTGCTGCCGGGCCTGGGCCGTGAGACCGACAAGCGCGAGCACGCGGTCGACGGCCGGGCGGATCCGGCGACGGGGCGTGCCGGTCACCTCGAGGGCGAACGCGACGTTCTCCCAGACGGACTTGCGGGGCAGCAGCTTGAAGTCCTGGAAGACGATCCCGATCTTGCGCCGGACGCGGGGCACGTTCCGGCGACCGATGCGGGCAAGGTCCTGGCCGTCGAGGACGACCTCGCCCCGCGTCGGCAGCTCGTCGCGGATGAGCAGCTTGATCAGGGTCGACTTGCCGGCGCCGCTCGGGCCGACGAGGAAGACGAAGTCGCCCTCGGGAATGACGAGATCGACGTCCCGCAGCGCGACCCTGCCGTTGGGGTACTCCTTCGTGACGTCATGCAGGACCAGGACCGTGCGGTCCGTCCGCGCCCGGGTGCGACCGCCTCCGAGCAGTCGCTCGCGCAGGCTGCGGGCGGGCACGATCGGGAGAGCCACGTCGAGCGCGAGGCTACCACCCGCCCCGTGGAGCGGCAAACGACCCGAAGGTACCTCGGGCGGATGGCGGGACCGAGCAAGACCGGCCATCAGAGGAGCCCCGGGGAGATCGGCAGGTAGCGTCCGAAGTCGGCGAACGGACGACTCCAGCACAGGAGGACCGGGAACCCGTCGAGGCGCATGCCGGCTGCGAGCAGCGCGATGAGGGTGCGGTCGGCCTGGCCGGGAACCCAGACGGCCGACGCGTCACGCGGCTCGACCGCCGACAGGAGATGTCCGACGACCGGGGCGAGGAGCGCCTCGTCCCGCACGGCGACCGGCCCGACTCGGCCCACCTCGGACGCGTAGCCATAGCCGACGGGCGCTCCGTCCGGACCGCGGTAGAGGAAGCCCGTGCGTCCCTCCGCACGGAGGAAGCGGTGGTCCTGGGGATGCGTGAAGCCCGCGCTCTCGCGGTCGAGCGCATCGACCGCGGCGCTCAGCTCCCGGTGCCCCTCGCCATCCGGTGGGCCGGCCGCGATGGCGGCGAACGGCACGGGCGTGATCCCGGACGGCAGCTCACCGAGTGTCTCCTGTCGGTCCGGGCGGCCGGACAGCGACAGGAGCGGGATGCGCGGCACCATCCCATGCCGTGCGTACAGGGCGTTCGAGATCGGCTGCGCGCTGTCCGTGCCGGTCGCCAGGGCGGCGGAGTCCGCGGGCCGGATCCGCCGCAGCAGCGCGCTGCCGATGCCCCTTCCCTGGTCGCCCGGCCGGACGAAGAGCATCGACAGAAACCAGACCTCGTCGCGGCGCGTCGCCGACGCGAAGGCGATCGGTCGATCCGCGCCGCCGCTCGTGCCGTCGTCGCCCGGCGGCCCGGCGTCGCGCGTCGCCACCCAGAACCGCTCCGGATCGGTCGCCTGGAGGTGACGGTGGAGCCGCCCGATCGGCCCGAGCTCGGGCGGGATCTCCGGCAGGTTCAGGCGGCCCATGTAGTCGTTGAGGCCGTCGCGCCAGATCTCGCCGCACGAGGGCAGGTCACCCTGTGTCGCCGGCCGCAGTCGGATCCCGTCCAACGGAACGGGGCCCGGCCGTCGCTCAGGGACGACGCTCACGCGGCCTCGTGGTCGCCGGCCGGCGGACGATCGGTCGCCAATCGCTCGAGCTCCGCCTGCATGAACGTGTCGAGATCGCCGTCCAGCACGGCCGTCGTATTGCCGGTCTCGTGACCGGTCCGCAGATCCTTGACCATCTGGTAGGGGTGAAGGACGTAGCTCCTGATCTGGTTGCCCCAGCCGGCCTCCACGTGCTCGCCCTTCAGCTTGCGGATCTCCGCCTCCTTCTCCTCGAGCGCCCGCTCGAGGAGGCGCGCCTTGAGCACCTTGATCGCCATCTCGCGGTTCTGGGTCTGCGACCGCTCGTTCTGACTCTGGGCCACGATGTTGGTCGGCAGGTGGGTCAGCCGGACGGCCGAGTCCGTCTTGTTGACGTGCTGGCCGCCCGCGCCCTGGCTGCGGAACGTGTCGACCCGGATCTCGTCCCAGTCGAGCTCGATCTCGACGTCGTCGTCGACCTCCGGGAGGACCTCGACCAGCGCGAACGTGGTCTGCCGGCGCTTCTGCGAGTCGAACGGGCTGATCCTGACCAGCCGATGGACGCCGCGCTCCGCGCGCAGCCAGCCGTAGGCCGCACGTCCGTCGACGGTCACGGTGGCGCTCTTGATGCCTGCCTGCTCGCCCTCCTGGCGGTCGACGATCTCCGTGTGGTAGCGGTGCCGCTCGGCCCAGCGGAGGTACATGCGCAGGAGCATCTCCGCCCAGTCGGTCGCCTCCGTTCCGCCGGCGCCGGCGCTGATCGAGAGGACGGCCGAGCGTGCGTCGTACTCGCCCGAGAAGAGCAGCTGGGTGCGCTCCCGCCCGAAGTCGGCGTCCAGCGCCGTCGCCTCCCCCTCGAGCTCGGCGAGGAGCTCCGGATCGGCGGACTCCTCGACCAGCTCGAGCGTCGCCAGGAGGTCGTCGACACGGCGCTCGAGGCCGCGCCACAGCTCGATCTCGTTGCGAAGGCCGTCAGCCTCGCGAAGGGTCTTCTGCGCGCGAGCCTGATCGTCCCAGAAGCCGGGTTCGCTGGTCAGCGACTCCAGCTCGGCGATGCGGCCTTCCTTCGTCTCGAGGTCAAAGACGCCCCGAGGTCGACCGGATCCGCTCGGCCAGGTCGCGGATGACGGACGCGTCCATCAGTTCCGGGCCCGGAGGTCCTGGAGCAGGATCGGGCGGAGCTCGATGAGACGGAGGGCCGTCTTGCTCCGGGCGACGACGGGGTTCACGCAGGGGCAGTAGCTGTTGTGGGGACACACGCCACAGTTGCCATCGCAGTCGAGGGCGGCGGCGTAGCTACAGGTCCGACAGTCACGTTCGCAAGCGATCAGATCGACGAACGACGCTTCCTCGGCCTGCTTCACAAGTCCCTCTCTCTTCGCTGGCGGGGGCTGGCTGGGGGCGCGGAGTCTGCGGTTCCCGGATTCCCGGCAGTATAGGCCTCATTCGTGCTCGCGCCAAGGGGCGGAGAGCGGTTCTTGAGCGGATTGCACGGCCGATTCACATTGGTGGGACGCGTTCGCGGTGCCCGGCCGCATGCTCATGTCGGCGGGTCCGGCGGCTGCCCGCCCGTCAGGAAAAGGATGGCCAGCGCGGCCAGCTCGTGGGCGGTCGCGTTGATCCGCCGGTCGACGGCGGCTTCGGTCGGGCTCGTGCTGGTCGCCGAGCCCCACGCCCGCAGGCCCTCGTCGCGCGCGATGCGCAGGACCCGCAGCATGTGGGTGCGATCCGAGACGAACAGGACGTCGCCGACGTTCCGCTCCCCGAGCAGCGGGGCGACGTTGCGGATCGACTCGAGGGTCGTCGTGCTCCGGTCTTCGACGAGGATGGCGGCTGGCTCCACGCCGTGGTCGATCGCGTATCGTCGCGCTGCCGCCGCCTCCGTCGTCCGATCGCCGGCCGACTTGCCGCCGGTCACGACGAGGAGCGGTGCCAGCCCCGCGCGCTGGAGTGCGATCGCGTGGTCCAGGCGAGCCTGGAAGACCGGCGAGGGGCGCCCGTCGTACTGCGCCGCGCCCATGACGACGATGGCGTCAACGGGCCGTCGCTCGTCGCGGTCGCCCTGCTCCAGGATGCGCCAGGTGGCATAGCCGCCGACCATGATGGCGCCGGCGATCGCGCCGACGAGCAGGCGGATCAGGTCACCACGCATCCATGTCCGAGGGCCGCCTCAGCGGCCGTGGCACTTCTTGTACTTCAGCCCCGAGCCGCACCAGCAGGCGTCGTTGCGACCGATCCGCTGACCGGACGGCGTGAATCCTGGCCGCGGCCCGCCGGCCGCCGCTCCCGCGCCCGCGCCGTTCCCGCCTCCGCCGCCGACCGGCGCGTCGCCGAGGGACTCCCGGATGCCACGCGCCGCGAGCCCGCCACCCATCGCGCGCGCGACCGCCGCGGCCGAGGCGTCGACGCCGGCCGGAGCGCGTCCCGCCGGTCCGCCGGAACCCCGGCCCGCCAGGGCCGCCGCGCCGCGGGCGAGCGAGGCGGCCACGGCCGGGTCGCCGCCTGGCGGATGCGCGTGCTGGCGGTTGATCGTCACCCGGAAGATCGTGGTCGCGACCTGGTGCCGGATCAGGCCGCCGAGCTCCTCGTACAGCCGGAAGGCCTCGCGCCGGAACTCGTTCAGGGGGTCCTGCTGGGCGTAGCCGCGGAGCCCGATCCCGCGCCGCATGTCGTCGAGCTCCGTGAGGTGCTCGACCCACAGCGAGTCGATCGTGCGCAGCAGCACGAAGCGCTCCGCCATCGCCCAGTCCTGCTCCCCGACCTCCTCCGCGCGCCGCTCGAGGCGGGCGTCGGCTAGCTCGATGAGGTGCTGCAGGATCGCGTCGCGGCCGCCGAGCTCCCAGAGCTCGTCGTCGGTGGCGCCCTCGCCCTCGATGCCCATCGTCCGCAGCGCGGCGACGAGACCCTCGATGTTCCAGTCGTCGGCCGCCGCGGCGGACACGAACTGGTCGACGAGCGTCTCCAGCTCCTCGGCCACGAAGGCCCGCACCGTCTCGGTCAAGTCTTCGTTGTGGAGCACCTTGTCGCGCTCGGCGTAGATCGTCTCGCGCTGCTTGTTGATCACGTCGTCGAACTCGACCACCCGCTTGCGGATGTCGAAGTTGAAGCCCTCGACCCGGCTCTGGGCGCTCTCGATCGTCTTGCTGACGAGCCGCGACTCGATCGCCACGTCGTCCTCGAGCCCGAGGCGCTCCATCAGCCCGGCCACGCGGTCCGAGGCGAACCGCTTCATCAGGTCGTCCTCGAGAGACAGGTAGAAGCGCGACGAGCCCGGGTCGCCCTGGCGGCCCGCGCGGCCGCGCAGCTGATTGTCGATCCGCCGCGAGTCGTGCCGTTCCGTGCCGATGATGTGCAGGCCGCCGGCCGCGACGACCCGCTCGTGGTCCTCGTCGCAGATCCGCTTGGCCTCCGCGAACGCCTCGTCGTAGGTGGCCTTGTCGACCTCGGCGGGGTTGAGGCCGCGCTTGTGGAGGATCTCCGAGGCGAGGCCGGCCGGGTTGCCGCCGAGGAGGATGTCCGTGCCGCGGCCGGCCATGTTGGTGGCGATCGTCACCGCTCCGGAGCGCCCGGCCTGGGCGACGATCCCCGATTCCTTCTCGTGGAACTTGGCGTTCAGGACCTCGTGCCTGACGCCCTTGCGCTTGAGCATCGTGCCGAGGATCTCGGACTTCTCCACCGACACCGTGCCGACGAGGACCGGCCTTCCCACCTCCGACATCTCCGCGATCTCGTCGATCAGCGCGTTGAACTTGCCGGGCTCGTTCCGGAACACGAGGTCCGCGTCGTCGTCGCGGATCATCGGCCGGTGGGTCGGGATCGCGACCACCTCGAGCTGGTAGATCTTGTGGAACTCCTCCGCCTCGGTCATCGCCGTGCCGGTCATCCCGGCCAGCTTGTCGTAGAGGCGGAAGTAGTTCTGGAACGTGATCGTGGCGAGGGTGACGCTCTCGCGCTGGACGCGCATGCCTTCCTTCGCCTCGATCGCCTGGTGGAGGCCTTCGCTCCATCGCCGGCCGGGCATCTGTCGTCCGGTGAACTCGTCGACGATGACGATCTCGCCGTCCTTGACGATGTAGTCCCGGTCGCGCTTGTAGAGCGCGTGCGCGCGCAGCGCCTGCTCGAAGTGGCGTGCGAACTTCGGGTCCGTGTCGTACATGTTGGAGATGCCCAGGAGCGCCTCCATCTTCGTGACGCCGTCCTCGGTCGGTGACACGGCACGATCCTTGAGGTCGACGAAGTAGTCGCCGCCCTCCTCGTCGCCCTCGGCCCTGCCGCGGAGCTTCGGCACCAGCCGGGCGAACGTGAAGTAGAGGTCCGCCGACTCCTCCGCCTGACCGCTGATGATGAGCGGCGTGCGCGCCTCGTCGATCAGGATGTTGTCGACCTCGTCGACGATCGCGAAGCTGCGCTCGCGCTGGACCCGCTGATCGAGCTCCGTGACCATGTTGTCGCGGAGGTAGTCGAACCCGAACTCGTTGTTCGTGCCGTACGTCACGTCCGCCGCGTAGGCCTCCCGCCGGTCGACCGGGCGCAGGTTGACGAGCCGCTCGTCGGTCGTCGGGTAGCCGGGCTCGAAGACGTACGAGGCGTCGTGGGTGATCATCCCGAGGCTGACGCCGAGGAAATGGAAGACCGGCCCCATCCACTGGGGGTCCCGGCGGGCGAGGTAGTCGTTGGGGGTGACGACGTGCACGCCGCGCCCGGACAGGGAGTTGAGGATCGCCGCGAGCGGCGCGACGAGAGTCTTGCCCTCGCCGGTCTTCATCTCGGCGATCTTGCCGTGGTGGAGGACGGCGCCGCCGATCAGCTGCACGTCGAAGTGGCGCATGCCGAGCGTCCGCCGCATCGCCTCCCGGGCGATCGCGAAGACCTCCGCCATGACCTCGTCGAGGGCGGCCTGGATGCGCGCCTGCTCCGCCCGGCGCCTGGTCTTCGCCAACTCCCGGCGGCGCTCCAGGTCCGGGTGATGGAGCTCGTCCTCGGACGGCTCATCGGGCTCCGCGACCTCGCGGATCTCGTCGCGGATCTCGGCGAACCGGGCGCGGATGTCGTCGTCGGACAGGCCCTCGAGCTCCGGCTCGAAGGCGGCCGCCTCGTCGACGAGCGGCTGGAGCTTGCGGACCTCGCGGTCATTGGAATCGAGGAAGCGGTCAAGGAAGCGCATGGCCGGCAAAGTATAGGGGCCCCTGCCGGGCGGTCCCGCCAGCGGCTCAGCGGATCGGCAGGTCCCAGAAGCCCGTGCCGTAGCCGAGCACGAGGACGCCGAAGGTGGCTGCCGCCAGGAAGAGCCAGAACAGCACCGACCGCCACGTCGAGGTGGGGTTCATCTCGGGGTTCTTCAGCTCCGGCAGGCGGCCGCCGCGAAGCGAGGCGCCCCAGCGCGGTGAGGCCAGCTGATTGCGCCAGTTGCGATCGGCCACCCGACGCGGCTCGACGCCGCCCTGGCCGTCCGGTCGGTGGAGCTGGAGGCTCATCGGTCTCTCGGTGGCGCGGCCGAGGCGAGCTCGGTCGCAGGTGAGGGCTCGTCGTCTTCGTCGCCCGGCGCGGCGGACGGGCGATCCGGCCGCTCCGCGGCCCCGCCGCCGCCGTCCGCGTCGTCCGGCTGGCCGCGAAGGTCGAGCTTGCGGGCCACGCCATCCTCCCACAGGAGCATCTCCTGGGTGAACGACACCTCGCTGCTGAACAGCGCGCCGACGGACTCGCCGCGGTGGATCCGCTTGATCGCCTCGCCGATGAGCGGTGCGACCGACAGCGTCGTGAGCTTGGGGATCCGCTTCGACGGCGGGAGCGGGATCGAGTCCGTGACCACGACCTCGCGCAGGCTCGAGTCGCGGATCCGCTCGACGGCCGGGTCGCTCAGCACACCGTGGCTGGCGCAGGCGTAGATCTCCGACACGCCCTCGCGCTCCAAGGCCCGGACGATCTCGATCAGTGTCCCTCCGGTGTCGATCTCGTCGTCGACGATCACGGCTCGTCGCCCGCGCACCTCGCCGATGACGTTCATCAGCTCCGCCCGGTCAAGGTTGCCGATCCGCCGCTTCTCGATCACCGCCAGGGGCGCCTCGAGCAGCTCCGCGAACGCGCGCGCCCGCTTGGCAAACCCGAGGTCCGTCACGACGACGAGGTCCTCGAGGTGCTTGTGCTTGAAGTAGTTGGACAGGATGTGGACGGCGGTCAGCTCGTCGACCGGGATGTTGAAGAAGCCCTGGATCTGGCCCTGGTGGAGGTCCATCGACAGGACGCGGTCGGCGCCGGCGACCGTGATCATGTCGGCGACCAGGCGGGCCGTGATCGGGACGCGGGGCTGGTCCTTCTTGTCCGACCGACCGTAGGCGTAGAACGGGATGACGGCGGTGATCCGCCCGGCGCTCGCGCGCTTGAAGGCGTCGATCATGATCAGGAGCTCCATGATCGACTGGTTTACGGGGTGCGAGGTCGGCTGGATCAAAAAGACGTCCTTCTCGCGGACGTTGTCGAGGATCTTGACGAAGATGTTCTCGTTGGCGAACTGGAAGACCTCGAGCCGGCCCGGCTCGGTGCCCAGGTAGCGGCAGATCTTTCGCGCCAGCTCCGGGTTGGCGTTGCCGTGGTAGATCTCGAACTGATCCGCGTACACGCGGGCCTCCCGCTCGGCGACCGCCATCAGCCGACCCGTCAACCCGCCTCGGGACCGGTGTCCGGGTCGGGCCCCGCGTCGGGGCCGCCATTGTCGCCGATGACTCCCGGCTCCGCCAGCCCGGCCCGGAACGCCGAGATCGCGACGACGCGGTCGCCCTCGTTCATCCGCATGGTGATGACGCCACGGGCCTGTGCCTTCTGCCGGTTGATCGTGTTCACGTCGGTCCGGACCACCTGGCCGCCAGCCGAGATGAGGAGAAGCTCTTCGTCGAACTCGGTAACCTGCTGGACCGCCGCCACGTCGCCGGTCTTGCGGCCCTCAAGGCTGATCAGCCGCACGCCCTGCGAGCCGCGGCCCATCGTCCGGAATTCGGTCAGCGGGACGCGCTTGCCGTAGCCCGTCTCTGTCAGGACGAGGATGTCGGCGTCGGGCTGGACGACGCTCATCGACACGACGAAGTCCGCGACACGCGCCAACCGGATTCCGATGACCCCCGCCGCGTCCCGGCCCATCGGCCGGACGTCCGTCTCGTTGAAGCGGGCGATCTTGCCCTGGGCGGTCGCGATGATGATGTCGTTACGGCCGGTGGAGATGTCGACCCAGGCGAGCTCGTCCTTCTCGTCGATCGTGATGGCCCGGATGCCGGTCGATCGGACGCGCTCGAACTGCTCGAGCGGTGTCTTCTTGATCTTGCCGCGGCGCGTGGCGAGGACGAGGAAGTGCCCGGGCTCGAAGTCGGGCAGCACGATCGTCGCCATCGGGACCTCGCCGGCCTCGACCTGGACCCCGGGCAGGTTGATGATCGGGATCCCCTTGGCCTGCCGGCTGGCGTCGGGGATGGCGTGGACCTTTGCGCTGAACACGCGACCGCGGTTGGTGAAGAACAGCGCCCAGTCGTGCGTGTTCGCGACGAGGAGGCTGTCGACGGCGTCCTCCTCGCGGGTCACGTGGCCGATGATCCCCTTCCCGCCCCGGTGCTGGCGGCGGTAGGTGGCGACCGGCTGGCGCTTGACGTAGCCGCGGCCGCTGATCGTGATGACGACGTCCTCGTCCGCGATCAGGTCCTCGTCGGTCATCTCGCGGCTGGAGTCGTCGGCGACGCGCGTGCGGCGCTCACCTGCGTAGCGGCGCTTCAGCTCGGCCAGCTCGTCCTTGATGATCCCGAGCACCCGGGCGGGGTTGGCCAGGATGTCCTCGAGCTCGGCGATGTGCTGGATGACCGCCAGGTACTCGTCCTCGATCTTCTTGCGCTCGAGCGCCGCCAGCCGGGCGAGACGCATGTCCAGGATCGCCTGGGCCTGCAGCTCGGACAGGTCGAACCCGGTCATGAGGCTGGAGCGGGCGACATCGACGTCGGCCGACGCACGGATCGTCCGGATGACCGCGTCGAGGTTGTCGAGCGCGATCTTCAGACCCTCGAGGATGTGCGCCCGGGCCTGCGCCTTGCCGAGGTCGAACTCGGTTCGGCGGCGGACGATCTCGCGGCGGTGATCGACGTAGTGCTGGAGGACGGACTTCAGCGGCAGCGTCTGCGGCTGGCCGTCGACGAGTGCCAGCATGTTCATGTTGAAGGCGAGCTGCATGGGCGTGTGCTTGAACAGGTTGTTGAGCACCTTGTGCGGGTTGAAGTCACGCTTGATCTCGATGTAGATGCGCATCCCGTCCCGGTCCGACTCGTCACGGAGGTCGCCGATCCCGTCGATCCTCTTGTCCTTGACGAGATTGGCGATCTTCTCGAGGAGGGTGGATTTGTTGACCTGGTAGGGCAGCTCGCTGACGATGATCGCCATCCGGTCGCCGCGCGCCTCCTCGAAGGCGACCTGCGCCCGCATGACGACCCGGCCACGGCCGTGCGCGTACATCTGTCGGATCGCGTCGACCGTCTCGTGCTCGCCCGTCAGCAGGTTGCGCTGCTGCTCGAACCGGTAGATGGTTCCGCCGGTCGGGAAGTCGGGGCCGTGCACGAAGCGGCACAGGTCGTCCGAGGTGATCTCCGGGTCGTCGACAAGCGCCACCGTCGCGTCGACGATCTCGCCGAGGTGGTGCGGCGGGACGTTGGTCGCCATGCCGACCGCGATCCCCGAGCTGCCGTTGATCAACAGGTTGGGCAGCCTGGCCGGCAGGACGGTCGGCTGCTTCTGGGTCCCGTCGTAGTTGTCCTCGAAGTCGACGGTGTCCTTGTCGATGTCGGCCAGCATCTCGGCGGCGATGCCGGTGAGCCGGGCCTCCGTGTACCGCATCGCCGCCGCCGCGTCGCCGTCGACGGACCCGAAGTTGCCCTGGCCGTCGACGAGCGGGTAGCGCATCGAGAAGTCCTGCGCCAACCGGACGAGGGCGTCGTACAGGGCGACGTCGCCATGGGGGTGGTACTTGCCCATCACCTCGCCGACGATCGCCGCGCACTTGCGGAAGGACGAGGTGGCGCTGAGACCCATTTCACCCATCGTGTAGAGGATCCGGCGGTGAACCGGCTTGAGTCCGTCGCGCACGTCGGGCAGGGCACGGGCGACGATCACGCTCATGGCGTAATCGAGGTAGCTGACCCGCATCTCGTCCTCGATGCGGATGGCCCGGACGTTGCCGAGGTCGTCGGTCACAGGTCAGCGTCTCCTAACGAACGTTCGTTTGCCCGGAACCTTGCTGCCGCGGCTGCGGCGACGGACGAAGAGGGCTCGCCGGGGCGCTTCCTGATCCCCGCCAGGCGTGCCCGGAGGCGGTCGGCGTGGGCGGGCGGCAGCTTCGGCAGCGTGTCGCGGATGACCCAGGTCCGGTGGCCATCATGGGTGTTCGCCGCGCGCTCTGCCTCGATCGCGATCGCGGCCAGCGTCCGCTGCGGGTCGAGCTGAGCCATCGTGCGATACGCCCAGCCCAGCGACTTCTGGACGTCCGGCTGGTCGTCGCCGATCAGCTGGGCGAGCAACGGCAGGGCCCGATCGACGATCTGCGGCGTCCGGCCTGAGCGGCGGTCCACGTGCGGGATCGTCGCGAGGGTCGAGCCGACGAGCCGGCGCTCCCACCGCGATGAGGAGAACGCGAGCTGCTCGAGCTCCGCCCAGCGGTGCGGCTCGAGGAGGATGCCGCGGCCGTACGGATGGGCGAGCGCGTCAACGGTGATCCAGTCCCCGACCTCACGCGCCGCGCCCCGGAGGAGCTGCCAGGTCCGTTCCGGCTCACCGACGAGGGTCCGCTCGAGGATGCCGAACGCGAACCAGCGCAGCTCGAGCTCCTCCTCCCGGAGCAGCCGCTCGGCGACGAAGAGCAGCGTGCTGGAGGGGTCTTGCCTTGTGGCTTGTCGGAACCCGCGGGCAACGGCGGCGTGGAGAGGCCAGCGCACGCCGATCAGCGCTCCGATCCCGGGCGCGACGAACTGCTGACCGGCGAGGTAGTCCGGATCGGCCAGCCGCGTGAAGGCCGCCTGCAGGTCCCACACGACTGCGTCGGGGTCCTGGACCTGCTCGGCCAGGTCCCGGCCGAGTTGCTCGGCGTCCTGGCGGCGGGCGGCGACGAACGCGACGGCCCGGGCAGTCGCCTCGCCCGTCGGGCGCGCGGGGATGGCCGGGACGGGCGGCATCGTCGGCACCGTCAGGCAGCCCCCGGGACGGCGGCCTCGCTGCCACGGTACCGGAAGCCGTACCGAGCCTGGAGGTCCGCCGTTTGCTCCGGATCCGCCGCGACGTAGGTGGCGGTCGCGGTGGCGAGCGCCGCCCCTGACGCCTGGTCGCTGATCCGGCCCACCGTCTCGACCAGCCGTCGCCGCGTCCGGGCCACGCGCGCATCCGCGTGGAGCGGCCGGCCGAGCGGCACGGGCCGGCGGAAGTCGACGGCGAGGCGGGCCGTGAGGCCCCAGTTGCCCTGGCCCACGAGCGACCAGGCCATGACCTCGTCGAGGATCGTGCAGAGGATGCCGCCGTGCGCGATGCCGGCCCACCCCTCGAAGCGCGGCTCGAGCGTCAGGTCCGACCAGGCCGCCCCGACCTCGACGTGGAGGGTCATCCGCAGGCCGTGCTCGTTCAGCGAGCCGCAGCCGAAGCACCGGTGGTCGCCGATCTCGAACGGCCGGACGCCGGGGCCGATAAGGACCCCGCCACCGGTCTCAGACGTCAAGGTTGCGGACCTTCCGCGCCTCGGTCTTGATGAACTCCTTGCGCGGCGCGACCTTCTCGCCCATCAGCATCGTGAAGACCTCGTCCGCCAGCGCCGCGTTCTCGCTGTCGACCCGCAGCAGCGTGCGCGTCTCGGGGTTCATCGTGGTCTCCCAGAGCTGATCGGCGTTCATCTCGCCGAGACCCTTGAACCGCTGCACGGACAGGTTCTTGACGTTCATCTCCTTGATGACCTGCTCGCGCTCCTTCTCGCTCTGGGCGTAGCGGGTCACCTTGCCGGTGCTGATCCGGTACAGCGGCGGCTGAGCCACGTACAGGTAGCCGGACTCGATGACCTGCGGCATGTGCCGGTAGAAGAACGTCAGGAGGAGCGTGCGGATGTGGGCGCCGTCCACGTCGGCGTCGGTCATGATGATGACCCGGTGGTAGCGCAGCTTCGTGATGTCGAAACTGTCGCCGATCCCCTCGATGCCCGCCCCGAGCGCGATGATCAGCGGCCGGACGTTCTCGCTGGCGACGATCTTGTCGAGGCGCGCCTTCTCGACGTTCAGGAGCTTGCCGCGCAGCGGCAGGACCGCCTGGAAGCGCCGATCCCGTCCCTGCTTGGCCGAGCCGCCCGCCGAGTCGCCCTCGACGATGTAGAGCTCGCTCCGCGCCGGGTCCCGTTCCTGGCAGTCGGCGAGCTTGCCGGGCAGGGACAGGCCGTCGAGCGCGCCCTTGCGTATCACGAGGTCGCGCGCCTTCCGCGCCGCCTCGCGGGCGCGCGCGGCGGTCAGGCACTTCTCGATGATCCGGCGACCGTCGCCCGGGTTCTCGTCCAGGTACTGGGCGAGGCTCTCCGCGACGGCGGTCTGGACCTGGCCCTTGACCTCCGCGTTGCCGAGCTTGGCCTTGGTCTGCCCCTCGAACTGCGGGTCCGTGAGCTTGACGCTGATGACGGCGGTCAGGCCCTCGCGAACGTCATCGCCGGACAGGTTGCCGTCCGCGTCCTTGAGCACGCCCGCACGGCGCGCCCAGTCGTTCAGCGAGCTCGTCAGCGCCGCGCGGAAGCCGGTCACGTGGCTTCCGCCATCGACCGTGTTGATGTTGTTGGCGAAGGCGAGGACGTTCTCCGTGTACGAGTCGTTGTACTGGAGGGCGACCTCGACGAACGTGGCGCCCTCGCGCCGCTCGACGTAGATGGGGCGCGTGTGGAGGACTTCCTTGTTGCGGTTCAGGTGTCGGACGAAGGACCGCAGACCGCCCTCGAAGTAGAAGGACCGCTCGCGATCGGCTCGCTCGTCGCGGAGGGTGATCCACACGCCCTTGGTGAGATACGCCGACTCGCGCAGCCGCTGCCCGATGAGCTCCGACGAGTACTCCGTCGTCTCGAACATCTCGGTGTCCGCGCGAAAGGCCGTTCGGGTTCCCTTCCGGGCGCCCTGCGGCCCGATCCTGGTCACCGGCATCGTGGCCTTCCCGCGGTGGTACTCCTGGGCGTAAATCTGGCCGTCGCGCGCGGACTCCACCCGGAGCCACTGCGACAGGGCGTTGACGACGCTGACGCCAACGCCGTGCAGGCCGCCGGAGACCTTGTAGCCACCGCCACCGAACTTGCCGCCTGCGTGGAGCACGGTGTGGACGACCTCGAGCGCATCCTTCCCGGTCGAGTGCTTGCCCACCGGCACGCCGCGACCGTCGTCCTGGACGACGACCTGGCCGTCCGCCGCGAGCGTCACCACGATGGTGGTGGCGTGTCCAGCCATCGCCTCGTCGATCGAGTTGTCGACGACTTCCCAGACGAGGTGATGGAGGCCTCGCTCGTCGGTCGAGCCGATGTACATGCCCGGCCGGCGACGCACGGCCTCGAGGCCCTCCAGGACCTGGATGCTGGCCGCGGTGTAGTCCGAGCCGGTCGCGCCGCGCGGCCTGCGCCGCCCATTTCCTCCGGTCGCGGTCGCCACGGCCGGGCGGCCGGCCTCCTCGCTCACGCCGTTCCTCCGACCAAGCGCTCGTAGAGACGCTCGAACTCGTCGTTGCCGTAGTACTCGATCACGATCCGACCGCCGCGGCGCGTCCGGGCCAGGCTGACCTTCGTTCCCAGTGAGCGGCGGAGATCCTCTTCCACCCGCTCCAGATCGGAGTCAGCGGCAGGTCGCGCTCGATCGAGCGCGGTCGGCTTCGGCTCACGAAGTCGCCGAACGAGCTCCTCCGTCTGGCGCACGGACAGCGCCTGGCCCACGATCGAGTCCAGCAGTCGCGCCTGCATCTCCGGCGGCAACCCGATGAGGGCCCGTCCGTGTCCCTCGGTCAGGCGGCCGTCCGAGAGGGCGTCCTGGATCGACGGAGCCAGCTCGAGGAGTCGAAGCGTGTTCGCGATCGTCGACCGCGCCCGCCCGACGCGGGTCGCGACGGCCTCCTGGCTGAGCTCGAACTCCTCGATCAGCTGGCGGTAGGCATTCGCCTCCTCGATCGGCCCAAGGTCCGAACGCTGGACGTTCTCCACCAGGGCCAGCTCGAGCTGTTCGCGGTCGGCAAGCTGCCGGACGACGGCCGGGATGCGCTCCAGACCGGCGAGTTGTGCGGCCCGGAGCCGGCGCTCGCCCGCCACCAGCTGGTACCCGTCCAGCAGCTCCGTGACGAGGACCGGCTGGATAACGCCGTGTTCGGCGATGCTGGCAGTCAGTGATTCCAGGGTGGCCTCGTCGATGCGGCGGCGCGGTTGCCAGGGGTTGGCACGGATGCGCGCGATCGGGATCTCGGTCGTGCCCTGCCCAACGGACCGCTGGGGGATCAGCGCGGCGAGGCCGCGGCCGAGCCCTGCCTGCCGGTCGGGTCGAATCGTCATGCCGGGACGGCCTCCCTCGACTCGGTCGCCACCGGGGGCCGTACGGCGAGGCCATGCCCGTCGCGCTCCCGGAGCTCGGCGGCAAGCCGCCGGTAGGCCATCGCCCCCGGGGAGTCGGGCCGGTAGAGCTCGACCGGCAGTCCATGGCTGGGGGCCTCGGACAGCCGGACGCTCCGCGGCACGATCGTCTCGAACACGGCATCGCCGAGGTGACGGCGGACCTCGGCCGCGACGTCCGCCGAGAGGTTGGTCCGGGCGTCGTACATCGTCATCACCACGCCCTTGATCTCGAGCCGGGGATTGAGATGGTCCCGAACCAGGTGGATCGTCGCGATCAGCTGAGCCAGGCCTTCCAGGGCGTAGTACTCCGACTGGATCGGGATGAGGACCGAGTCCGCAGCGGTCAGCGCATTGACGGTCAGCAGTCCCAGCGACGGGGGACAGTCGAGGAGCACGTATTCGAACTCGGCGGGCGCACTCCTGAGCGCTTTCGCGAGCCGGCGTTCCCGCTGCTCCACCGGGGCCAGCTCCACCTCCGCCCCCGCGAGCGCGATGGAGGAGGGCACCAGCGACAGACCGGGCACCTGCGTGGCGATGATCAGGGACGACAGGTCCGTCAAGTCGACGACCGCGTCGTAGACCGAGAACTCAGAACCGCGCCGGTTGATCCCCAGGCCGCTCGTCGCGTTGCCCTGCGGGTCGAGGTCGATGACGAGGACGTGCTCGCCGGCGAGCGCGAGACAGGTCGCCAGGTTGACCACGGTTGTGGTCTTGCCGACGCCGCCCTTCTGGTTGGCGCAGGCGATCGTCTGGCCCACTCAGGGCCTCGCTGGGGACAGGGTCACGAGCACGATTCTACCATCCGGGACTGCACCTCCGGCCCAGTCTGCGGGAATGCCCTGCACCGCGACTTATCGGGGCAATGGTCGTTTCACGTGAAACATGCGCCCCCCGGGATCGGCGCGGGTAGGCCGGCCGCGATGTTTCACGTGGAACCGCCCTCGATGTGCCGACCGTGCGGATACACTGGTCGCGTGAGCACCTCTACGTTGCGAGGGGCACCGATCGAGTCGAGGGACGCGGTCGCCGCGTCGTCGGTGGTCGCGGCCGACGACGAGCGGAGCGGGTGACGAGTGGCGTCCGTCTAGCACGTCAGACCTCGGTCGCCGTTTGCCAGCAGCTGCTGGCGATCGAGCCCCTGCTGGCCAACGTGGACGACGATCTGCTCGCCACCCTCCGGCGTGCGAGCACGCAGCCGGCCACCCGGCTGATCGGCGTCGTCGACGGTCAGGGACGGATCGTGGGCGTGCTGCCGATCGTCGGCGTGGCAGAAGCCGTCGTCGCCCGCGTCGCACCGGAAGCGCTGCTGGCCGGGATCAAGGACGTCGCCGACGTGGCCCGCTTCGGGCATCAGGTCGAGGCGCGGACCGTCGGCGATGTGATGGTCCCACCCGCGACGATCGCGCCGCAGGCGACGATCGGGGAGGCCTTCCAGGTGATGCACACGCGCCGCCTGTCCGGTCTGTACGTCGTCGACGCCGAGGGCCGGCCCGCCGGCTATCTGGACCTGCTCGAGCTGGCCGTCCGCTACGTGGACGCGCTGGAGGCGGACGTGGATCATCCCGATGTCGGTGCCCGCAAGCAGGTGGTCGACCCGCCGGCCCCGCCGGGCGCCTGAGGCGCGATGGACCCGTTCCTCGCCGCGGCGATCTTTCTCGTCACGTACGCGCTGATCGCTTCCGACCGAATTGACAAGACGATCCTGGCGATGCTCGGCGGCCTGGCGATGATCGTGCTCGGCATCGTCGACCAGGAAGAAGCGTTCGCGGCCATCGACTTCAACGTGATCTTCCTGCTGGCCGGGATGATGGCTCTCGCCGGCATCCTCCGACAGACCGGGTTCTTCCAGTGGATCGCGATCCGATCGGTCAAGATCGCCGGCGGAGAGCCGCTCCGCCTAATGCTCGTGCTGAGCGTCGTGACCGCCGTGCTCAGCGCGTTCCTGGACAACGTGACGACCGTCGTGCTGGTCGCGCCGGTCACGCTCTACATCGCCACGGTGCTGCGGGTCTCCCCGCTGCCGTTCCTGATCAGCCAGATCCTGGCCTCGAACATCGGCGGAACGGCGACGCTGATCGGGGATCCCCCGAACATCCTCATCGGCTCGGCGGCCGGCCTGGACTTCGCCGCATTCCTCGGCAACATGGCGCCGCCGGCCGTCCTCGTGTTCCTCGCCTTCCTCGTCACGGTCCGGTGGCTGTTCCGGGGCGACCTCGAGGTCCACGCAGACGTCCGCGAGACGGTCCTCGGGCTCGACGAGAACGAGGTCATCTCTGACCCCAGGCTGCTGCGGCTCAGCGTCGCCGTCATCCTGGCCACGATCGGCGGCTTCCTGGCGCACGGCCTGCTCGGGTTAGAGCCGGCGACGATCGCACTGCTCGGCGCCACGGTGTTGATGCTGCTCGCGCGCGCAGAGCCGGAGAAGGTGCTTCGCGAGATCGAGTGGCCGACCCTGTTCTTCTTCATCGGGCTCTTCATGCTCGTCGAGGGGATCGTCCACGTCGGGATCATCGAGGGCCTGGCGGATGCCCTCTTCGCCCTGACCGGCGGCGACCTGGCCGTCACCGCCACCGGACTGTTGTGGGTCAGTGCGATCGCCTCGGCGCTGGTCGACAACATTCCCTACACCGCCACGATGATCCCGCTCGTCCAGCGGCTGGGCGACAGCGGCGTGCCGCTCGAGCCGCTGTGGTGGTCCCTCGCGCTGGGAGCTGACTTCGGCGGCAACGCGACGATCATCGGTGCGAGCGCCAATGTCGTGGTGGCGAACCTCGCCGCTCGCGCCGGGCACCCGATCGCGTTCCGAACGTTCCTCCGCTACGGATCCGTGGTCGTGCTCGAGAGCCTGCTCATCTCGACCGCGTACATCTGGCTCCGGTACCTGTCTTGAGCCCCCTCGTGGCATCGCTGGTGCCGCCGGGCCCGGTCTCGCCGACGCTCGGGGCGGCAAACGCGCCGATCGACGTCCTCGTCGCCCTCTTCGTCCTGCTGATGGCCGCCAAGGCCGGCGAGGAGCTTGCTCGACGCCTCGGTCAGCCGGCGGTCGTCGGGGAGCTGCTGGGCGGCTTCGCGGTGGGACCGTTCGCGCTCGGGCTCATCCAGATCGGGGAGGGCACGCTCGTCTTCTCGGAGATCGGCGTCGTCATCCTGCTCTTCGCGGTGGGCCTGGAGGTGCGGACGGACGATCTCCTCGCCGTCGGCCGGCCCGCCGTCATGACGGCGCTCGTCGCGATGGTCCTCCCGATCGCTGCCGGGATCGGCGTGGGCCTTCTCGTCGGCGAACCCTTCGGGACGGCCGCGTTCATCGGGCTGGCCCTGGCGGCCACCAGCATCGGCATCACGAGCCGGGTCCTGGCCGACATGGGCGTCCTCAACCGGGCCTTCGCGCGCGTCGTGCTGGGTGCCGCGGTCATCGATGACGTGCTGGCCCTGATCCTGATCGGCATCGTTTCCGGGCTTGCGGTCGGCGATCTGTCCGAGTCCACCCTGTTGATCGCCGTTTCTGCGTTCGGCCTCGTCGGCCTCGGGTTCGCGGTCGCGCGGCGTGCGCGAGGTCTGTCGCGCGAAGCGTTCACCTGGCCACTGTTCGCGGACACGCCGCTGGTGCCGGCGTTCTTGCTGATGCTCGCCCTCGCCCTGCTGTCGTCGCTCATCGGGCTGGCGGCGATCATCGGTGCGTTCGTGGCGGGGCTGATCGTGGCGGAGACCGCGGCGCGCGACGAGCTCGAGCACGAGATCCGGCCGCTCGCCTCGATCTTCACGCCCTTCTTCTTCGCCGTCACGGGCGCTCAGCTCGATCTCGGTGCATTGCTCGACCCGTCCGTTGCGATGCTCGCGATCGTCCTCGCACTGGTCGGCATCGTCACGAAGTCGCTGGGCGGGCTGATCGGGGCGCGGTCCATCGGTCGATGGGGTTCAGTCGCCGTCGGGTTCGGGATGGTGCCGCGGGGCGAGGTCGGCATCGTGATCGCGAACCTGGGGCTGACGGCGGGCCTGCTGGGGGCCGGCACCTTCGGCGCCGTCCTCGTCGCGGTCGTGCTGACCACCGTCGTGGCCCCGTACCTGCTGACCTGGGCTGTCCCACGGGCACTGGAAGAGCGACGGACCGCGCAGTCCAGCGACGCGCGAGGGCAGCAGGCGATCGAGCCGGGTGAGGGACCTAGCTAGCGGCGCCGGAACAGCCCGCGGCGCTCCGTCGCATCCGCCTGGGCGGACCTGCGGCGTCCCGTCCGGCGAAGGATCGCGTCGACCTCCTCGCGGTACTGGCGCCCGATCGGGATGCGATCCAGCCACTCGATGTATTCGAGGTCGCTGCGGGCGATCTCACCGAGCGACCAGCCGGCGTAGCGGCCGAAGTTGAGGGTGCTGCCCGATGGATTGCCGGGCGCGGGGCCGGCGGCGCCGAACCCCTGGGGGGCGCCCATGGTCGAGGGGTCGTAACCGCCGCCGACGCTCGAGCGCCCGCTGGTCCAGTCGCGCGATACCGTCTCGGGCTGGCGCGGCGGCGTCCCGGGGGGCCAGCCGCCACCCGGCGGGGCGGCGTCATCCGGCCCACGCGACGAGGGCCCCGGCGCGGGCGATGCCGAACCCGGCCCCGGCGACGCGGTACCCGGGCCAGGTCGGCGGGCGACCTCGGCAGCCGCCCGAGCTCGATCGTGTGCCGCCCGGCGAACCGGGTCCCGCAGCACCTCCCAGGCCTGGTTGAGCGCAGCCATCCTCGAACCGCCCGCGATGGCAGCCGTGTCCGGGTGATACTTCTGCGCGAGACGGCGGTAGGCGGCCTGGATCACCTCGGGGTCGGCTTCCGGGTCCACCTGCAGGACCTTGTACGGATCGTCGCTCACGCGCGGGCAGGCTCGGGAGCCGGCTCCGCCGGCTCGACATCGCCCGGCGCGGCGGACTCGTCCGCGGCCTTGCCACCGACGACGCGGGCTGCCGTCCCGGGCGACTCGTCCGACAGCCGGTGGAACAGGTATCGGAAGACGTCGCGGCCGGCTGCCGTCACCGGCAGTGACAGGATCGCCCCGAGGAGTCCGGCGATCGCCCCACCGATCACCAGGGAGAATATGACCGCGCTCGGGTGCAGCTGGACGGCATCGCCCTGGATCTTCGGGACGAGCACGTTGTTCTCGATCTGCTGGACGAGCAGATAGAGGAGCAGGGCCGCGATGGCGGCCTGGGGCCCGGCGGTCAGCGCGAGGAGGACGGCCGGAACGGCCGCGATGATCGGGCCGATGATCGGCAGCAGCTCGAGGATTCCCGCTGACACGGCGAGCAGCACCGCGAACCGCCCGAAGACCGGGTCCACCACGGCATTCAGGATCAGCAACCCGATGAACGTCGCGATGCCGACGGTCACGCCGAGGACCACCTGGCCCCGGATCCACTGGCCGAAGACGCGCTGGACGATCCGGATGACCTCCCAGATGTCCCGCCGCCAGTCGGCCGGGAGCGAGCGGTCGAAGGCGGTCATCAGCTGGGGCCGATCCTTCAGCAGGTAGAACGCCCAGACGGGGATGATCAGGTAGCCGAAGATGCCGCTGATGAAGCCGGCGGTCAGGTTGGCGACAGGCAGGAAGACGCCCGGATCGATCCCGCCGCCAGCTTCTCCGAGCCCCGCGATCCACCCGTCGATCGCCTGGCGGACCGCGACCGGCAGGTCCATGTCGCGATAGAGCCCCTGCACGCGAGTGGTCAGGGCCGGGAGATCGCCGGCGAAGGCGCGGACCTGTTCGACGAGGGGCCGGATCAGCACCGAGACCACCTGCACGAGCACGACGGCGACCACCACGTAGACGAGGAGGACCGCCAGCCACCTCGGCACGCCCAGGCCGCTGAGCCGTTCGACGGCCGGTCGGAGCAGGTAGATCAGGAGCACGCCGACGATGAACGGCGTCAGCGCTTCGCGGCCCTGATACAGCAGGAACGCGACCACGGCCGCAGCGATCAGGACGAGGGTCACCCGAGCCGTGGGCGGCCGGATTCGACGCTGCCCGGCAGGAGTCGCAGCCGGCGCCCGGCCATCGGGCGGCCCGGTCGAGGCGTCCTCCGGCCCGGGGCCCGGACGCAGGCCCGGCGCTCCCGGACGCGGGCCCGGCGCTCCCGGACGCGGGCCCGGCGCTTCGGCCGCCGGTCGTGCCAGCCGTTCGGGCCGCGCGGGCTCGCTCATCGTGGCGCAGACTAGCAGACGTGGATCGCGCGCCCCGGCCCCCGGACCGTGCGGGCGAGCCCGACGCCACGCGGCCGGCACCTGGATCCGAGACGCCCGGGGCCGCCCGACCGGCGGCGCCCGTCGTCCAACGCTGGCGGGTGGTCTTCAGGCGGCCGAGCGCGAGCTCCGATCGCCCGCACCGCGACCTCGCCGAGGAATGGGCGGAGCGCCTCGCGGACAGCGGGCTGCCGCTCGCCCGACCGGAGGGACGTCCACGGCCCCCGCTCGCCTTTGCCGCACCGCTGCCGGTCCGCGTGGCAGCCGAGCAGGAGTACGCGGACGTCGCCCTGGCGGAGCGCCTGCCCGTGTGGTCCGTTCGCGAGCGGATCGCGGCGAGCCTGCCAGCGGACCTGGCGTTGACCGACGTGTTCGACGTGTGGCCAGGCGCGCCGGCGCTGGCCGCGATCGTCGTCGCCGCGGACTACCGGCTCAGCATGGCCCCTCCCGTGCCCGAGTCCGGCGTGCTGGACGAGGCGGCGCGTCGGTTGCTCGGCCAGCCCCGGATCGAGCGCGAGCGGCCGCGTGGCGGTGGCTCCGTTCGCTACGACCTCCGTCCGCTCGTCGCCGCGATCGCCGTGGACGCGGCGCGGCCGTCCGAGCTCCTGGTCAGGACCAGGTTCGACGCCGAGCGAGGTGCGGGGCGGCCGGAGGAGGTGGTGGCGGCGCTGGCCGAGACGCTCGGTCAGCCGATCGAGATCGAGCGCACCATCCGCGAGCGGCTGATCCTGGAAGAGCGCCCGGCCGAACGCGCGCCAGTGCCGCGCCGGCGCCAGCCCGCGGTCGGGTAGGACCCCGAGAGCGGCCCCGCGAGCGCTCATTTGGTGCGCCCAAGGCAGAGGAAGCCTGCGGCGAGGCACAGGAGCCTTGTCGGCGGCCGTCCGATGCGGGCCGCGCTCGGGGCGTTTGACGCTCCCGCCGCCTCGTCGCTACACTCCGCGTTCGCGTCTCGGGCGTCCCGGGCCGTCTTCCCCTGTCCCCCGGACGGTCGCCGGCAGCGCCGCGATCGCGCTCAGCTGAGGATCCATGTACGCAGTCATCGAGACCGGCGGCAAGCAATACCGCGTCGAGGTCGGCACGGAGCTGGAGGTCGAGCTGCTCGACATCGAGCCCGGTCAGTCCGTGATCCTCGAGCGCGTCCTGCTCGTGGCGGACGGCGACGAGACATCGGTCGGGCAGCCGGTCGTCGCCAATGCGGCGGTCGAGGCCGAGGTGGTCCGCCGATCCCGCGGCGCCAAGATCATCGTCTTCAAGTACCGGCCGAAGGCCCGCAGTCGCGTCAAGAAGGGCCATCGCCAGGACCACACCATCCTTCGCATCACCGATGTCAGGCTGAACGGCAAGAGCGACGCGGAGGCGCGCCGCAAGGTCGACGACAGCGCGCGGACCGAGCGCCAACGCCTCCAGGAGGCCGCGGCTCGCCAGGCTGCTGCCGACGCGGCACTTGCCGCGAAGCTGGCGGAGCAGACCGAGACCAGCGCGCCGAAGGCCGGACGCGGCTCTCGCCGCGCCGGCGCGGCGGCGGCCCCCGCGACCGAGAAGCCTCGCAGGTCGGGCACGAAGACCAGGACACCCGCCGAAGGGCCGGTCGACGCCGAGGCGGCGTCCGGGACGTCCGCGGAGCCGCTCGAGAGCGGCCCGGAGCCGACGGCCACCGCCGGCGAGATCGGACACACCGGCGAGGCGTCCGAAGCGGCCGGCACCGCCGCGCCAGCCAGGGACAGGAAGCCGAAGGCGCAGAAGCGCCGGCCGGAAGAGGACGGGTAAGCACGATGGCCCACAAGAAAGCCGGATCGAGCGTCAAGAACGGCCGCGACAGCGCCGGCCAGCGACTCGGCGTCAAGGTCGGCGACGGGCAGCTCGTGCGGGCCGGGTCGATCATCGTGCGCCAGCGCGGCCAGACGTTCCTGGCCGGCAATGGCACCGGCCTCGGCCACGACTACACGGTCTTTGCGACCGTGGCCGGCCGGGTCAGGTTCGAGCACGCCACCAGGATCAAGAAGCGCATCCGGGTCGAGCCCGACGCCGCCCAGGAGGCACCCGTCGCCGCCGAGGCCTGACCCAGATAGCCGGCGACCACCGATGGGCATGGGGCCCGTACGGACGGCGTCGGAGGAGAAGCACCCGTGAAGCCGGACATCCATCCCACCTACCACCAGGCCAAGGTTCACTGTGGGTCCTGCGGGACCGAATGGACCATCGGCTCGACGCGCCCGGAGCTGCGGGTCGACGTGTGCAGCAATTGCCATCCGTTCTTCACCGGCAAGCACACGATCATCGACACGGCTGGCCAGGTCGAGCGGTTCCAGCGGCGGCTCGAGCGGCAGGCCCGCACCTAGCCCATCGACCGGGAGGACGTTGGCGCTGACCGGCGGCCGCCTGAAGACCCCGGACGCCGTCGCACCGACAGCAAGTAGACTTCCGGCCATGCCCCGGCACAACTACGGCGGCCAGGCGCTCATCGAGGGCGTCCTCATGCGCGGCCGCGACGCGATCGCCGTGGCGCTCCGGCATCCGGACGGACGCGTCGTCTACGCAACGGAGCGCCTCGACTCCGGGTTCCATGGCAGCCGCTGGTCGAAGCTCCCGTTCATGCGCGGGCTCGTCGTCCTGTACGAGACGTTGATCGTCGGGACGCGCTGGCTGGTTCGCAGCGCGAGCCTCCAGGCGGAGGAGGACGAGGTCGAGCTGGGCAAGGGCGCGATCGCGCTCATGCTCGGGCTCACGCTCCTGGCCGGGATCGGCGTCTTCTTCCTGCTGCCGCTGCTGCTGTCGACGGTGATCGCCGGCGGCAGCAACAGCCGGTTCGCCCAGCCGGCCGTCGAGGGGCTCGTCCAGGTCGCGATCTTCCTCGGCTACCTGACGCTCATCTCCCGGATGCCGGACATCCACCGCGTCTTCCAGTACCACGGCGCGGAGCACATGACCATCCACGCCCTCGAGGCCGGCGACCCGCTCGTCGTCGACCGGATCCGGACCTATCCGACCGCGCACCCCCGCTGCGGGACGGAATTTCTGGTCGTCCTGATCGCGCTCTCGATCTTCACCTTCTCGATCGTCGGCAAGCAGCCGCCGCTGGTGATGATCGCCAGCCGGTTCGTGCTCATCCCCGTGCTCGCGGCCGTCGGCTACGAGCTGCTCCGGCTCGGCGCGCGGTACCGCTCGAACCCGGTGGTCCGGGCGATCATGTGGCCCGGGATCCTGGTCCAGATGATCACCGCCAAGCAGCCGACCCCGGACATGATCGAGGTCGCGATCGTGTCGCTGCAGGAGGCGTTGCGGGCGGACGGCGAGGCGATCCCCGCCGGCTCGGCGGAGCTGCCGCGGGACACGCTCGAGCTCGCCGGCCCGCGACGCTCCGGCGGCTTGCCCAGACACCGCCCGGCCGGCGAGGCCGAGGTGGCGGCGCCGGTGTCGATCGACCCGCCAATGCCCGGGGCATGATCGATCTCGATCAACAGCTCGCCAACGTCGCTCGCCAGTACGACGACCTTCAGTCCGACCTCTCCCGCCCCGAGACGTCGACCGATCCCGACGCCCTCCGCCGGCTGGGCAAGGAGCTCGCCCGCCTCGAGCCCGTCGTCGAGGCGTACCGCCGCCTGATGGCGACGCGCGCCGAGCTCGCCGGCGCCCGGGAGATGCGCGAGGGCGAGGCGGACGAGGCCATGCGGGCAATGGTCCACGAGGAGGTCGACCGCCTGTCCGCGGAGGAGGAGCGCCTGCTCGAGGAGCTGCGCGTTCTGCTCCTGCCGCGCGATCCGAACGACGACCGCGACGTGGTCATGGAGATCCGGGCGGGCGCCGGCGGCGAGGAGGCGGCGCTGTTCGCCGCGGAGCTGCTGCGCCTCTATCTCCGCTTCGCCGATCGTCATCGGCTGCAGCCCGAGGTCGTCAGCCTCAACGAGACCGGGATCGGCGGCCTGAAGGAAGGCATCGTCCAGATCCACGGCAACGGGGCGTACAGCCGACTCAAGTTCGAGGGTGGCGTCCATCGTGTGCAGCGGATCCCGGCCACGGAGTCATCCGGCCGGATCCACACGTCCACGGTGACCGTGGTCGTGATGCCGGAGGTGGACGAGGTCGAGATCGTGATCGACGAGGAGAAGGACCTCCGGATCGACGTCAAGCGGTCGTCCGGGCCGGGCGGCCAGTCCGTCAACACGACGGACTCCGCGGTCCGGATCACCCACCTGCCGACGGGGCTGGTGGTCGAGATCCAGGACGAGAAGAGCCAGCACAAGAACAAGGCCAAGGCGCTGTCCGTGCTCCGTTCCCGACTGTACGACCGCCAGCTCGCCGAGCAGCGCGAGGCGGATTCGGCGGCCCGCCGGTCGATGGTCGGGGCGGGCGACCGCTCGGACAAGATCCGGACCTACAACTTCCCGCAGGACCGGCTGACCGACCACCGGATCGGGCGGACGCTCCACAACCTGCCGCAGGTGATGGCAGGCGAGATCGACGAGCTGATCGACGCCCTCATCATGGCCGACCAGGCCGAGCGTCTCTCCTCGCTCGCCGAGACCGATGGCGCGCGCTGAGGCGGGATCCGCCCCCGAGCTCGCCACGGAGCTCGCCCCGGCGTCCGCGATGCCCGAGCCGGGATCCGGCGAGATCCGCTTCTTCCAGCCGCGCCGCGATGCGATCGTGCACGCCACGGACCTGGGCTCCGTCCAGGTGCTGAAGCACGAGCGCCTGTTCCTGCTGACCGATCCGTTCGGCGACATCCACCCCGACTCCCGGGGTCTGGGTCTGTACCTGGGCGACACGCGCATCCTGTCGTGTGCCGCGCTGCGGGTCGGCGGACAGCGGCCGGTGCTCCTCCAGGGCTCGATGGGCGGCAACTTCCGGGGCACGATCCACCTGACCAACTCGAGCATCGACCGCAATCCCGGCTCGAAGCGCGGTCAGGCCTCCGAGCTGGCCGGCCGGAAGCTGGGCATCTCGCGCGAGCGCCTCCTGTCCGGCGAGGCCTTTCAGGAGCGGCTGCGGATCGTCAACCACGCCGAGCACGACGAGACGGTCGAGATCGAGATCGACCTGGCGAACGACTCGGCCGACATCTTCGAGGTGCGCGGCTACCCGCGACGCAAGCGCGGCGTCGTGCAGCCGATCGCGGTCCTCGGACGGCGGGTCACGTTCCGCTACGACGGGCGGGACGGGATCCGGCGCGCCACGCACCTCGCGTTCTCCGACCCGCCGGAGGCGGTGGGGCCGGCCGCCGATGGCGAGGGCGGGCGATCCGGATGGGTCCACCTGCGCTGGTCATTTCGCCTGCCGGCCGGCGCCCGACGAGATCTGACGTGGACCGTCTGGTCCTCGTCGGCGACCACCGGGACGCGCGACGCCGACCTGTTCCCCGGGCCGCCGCGCGTCAGCCCGGACGATGGCGCGGCGGCCTACCACGCGTGGACCCTCGGCACGACGGAGGTCAGCACGGACCACGAGCTGTTCAACCTGACCGTCCAGCGCGGGTTGAACGACCTGCGGCTGCTCGTCAACGACGGACCGGCGGAGGGTGAGCGCTACGTGGCGGCCGGCGTGCCGTGGTTCGCGACGCTGTTCGGGCGGGACGCGATCATCACCGCGCTCGAGGTGCTCCCCTTCCAGAGCGACCTGGCCGTCGAGACGCTCGGCGTGCTAGCGGCCCGCCAGGCGACGGAGGTCGACGACGAGCTCGACGCGGAGCCGGGCAAGATCCTCCACGAGCTGCGGACCGGCGAGATGGCCGCGACCGGCGAGCTGCCGTTCCACCCCTACTACGGCAGCGTGGACGCCACGCCGCTCTGGCTGATTCTCCTCGCCGAGACGCACGCCTGGACCGGAGACTCCTCGGTCGTCGACCGGTTGTGGCCGAACGCGCTGGCCGCCCTGGACTGGATCGACCGTTGGGGCGACCGCGACGGTGACGGTTTCGTCGAGTACGCACGGCGCAGCGACCGCGGGCTCGTCAACCAGGGCTGGAAGGACTCGCACGATTCGATGCGCGATCGAGCCGGTCGGCTGATCACCGGGCCGGTCGCGTTGTCGGAGGTCCAGGGGTACGTCTATCGGGCCAAGAAGGGGATGGCGGCCCTGGCCACGATGCGCCGCGACCGGCGGCTCGCACGCCGGCTGGAGCACGAGGCGGCCGAGCTGCGGGAGCGCTTCGAGGACGCCTTCTGGATGCCGGACGAGGGCTATTACGCGATGGCCCTCGACGGGGCGAAGCGACCGGCCGACGCGATCGGCTCGAACGCCGGTCACTGCCTGTGGGCGGGGATCGTGTCGCCTGCCCGGGCCCGGCGGGTGGCGGATCGGCTGCTCACTGCCGACCTGTTCTCCGGCTGGGGGGTGCGCACCTACGCCACGGGCCAGCCCGGCTACAACCCGATCGGCTACCACACCGGGACGGTCTGGCCGCACGACACGGCCCTCATCGCGGCGGGTCTCAAGCGCTACGGCCTGCACAAGGAGGCGAACCGGCTGGTCGGGAGCGTCTTCGAGGCGGCCCAGCGGTTCACCGACTTCCGGCTCCCGGAGCTGTTCTGTGGCTTCGACCGGGACACGTCCCCGCTGCCGGTCCCGTATCCCGTCGCCTGCTCGCCGCAGGCCTGGGCCGCCGCCGCGCCCTTCCTCTTCCTCCAAACGATGCTCGGCCTCCAGGCGCATGCCGACCGCGCCGAGCTCGAGCTCTTCCGCCCGCAGCTCCCCGAGTGGCTGAGCAAGGTGACGCTGACCAACCTGCACGTCGGCGGGTCGGCGGTTGACCTGCTGTTCCACCGGTGGCGCGGCACGACCAGCGCCGAGGTGCTGCGCAAGGCGGGGGACATCTCCGTCACGATCCGGCTGTAGGGCCGGCCGCGGACGGATCGTGGCGACGGTTCGGGAGCTGCTGCTGGCGGGCGTGAACCGGTTGCGTGCGTCCGGCTCGGAGAGCCCGCGGCTCGACGCGGAGCTCCTGCTGGGTCACGCGCTCGGCGCCGACCGGACGGTCGTCATCGGGCACCCGGAAGCGCCGGTGGGGTCGTCGGCCGCCGATCGCTTCGAGACGGACCTCCGGCGCCGGGAGATCGGCGAGCCGGTAGCCTACATCCGCGGCTTCAAGGAGTTCTACGGCCTCGCCTTTGCGACCGACCGGCGGGCACTGATCCCCCGACCGGAGACCGAGCGGCTCGTGGAGCTGGCCGAGGACGAGGTGCTGCGCCGGCTGGCGGACGGGCGCCCGCCCGGCTCGCCAGCCCTGCGTGTGCTCGACGTGGGCACGGGCGCGGGCACGATCGCGGTCGCCCTGGCGGTGGCGCTGCGCCGGCGCCGCGTCGCCGACCAGGTCGCCCTGTTCGCCACGGACGAGTCGCCGGAGGCGCTCGAACTCGGCCGCGAGAACGCGGTCGGGCATTCGGTCGGTGACCGGGTCCTGTTTCTCGAGGCGGACCTGCTGCCGCCGGTCGTCACGACTCCATGGGACGTGGTGGTCGCCAACCTGCCCTACGTTCGCTCGGGCGCGGTCGACGGTCTGCCGATCGCCGCCTCGTTCGAACCCCGGGCTGCGCTCGACGGCGGCCCGGGCGGGCTGGAGGTGATCGGCCGGCTCCTGGAGCGCCTGCCCCACGCGGTTGCGCCCGGCGGAGTCGCGCTGCTCGAGATCGGGTCCGACCAGGGGGACGCCATCGGTGCCCTGGCGGCGGCACGGCTCCCGGGCTGGCGCTGCGAGGTGGTGCCGGACCTTGCGGGGCACCCACGGGTCGCCCGCCTGCGGCCCGGCCGGCCCGGCCCCGGCGCGTTCGGCACCCCCGGCGCGCCGTCGTGACCCCGTCCCGACCGCCGATCCTGGCCGACGATCCCGAGGGCCGGTCCGCCGCCGTCGAGGTCCTGCGGGCCGGCGGCATCGTGGCCCTCCCCACGGACACGGTCTACGGGATCGCCTGCGACCTGGCAGCCCCCGGTGGCATCGAGCGGCTCTTCTCGGCCAAGGGGCGACCCTCGGACCGGGCGATCATGCTGCTCCTCGCGGAGCCTGCCCAGGCGTCGGAGATCGGGCTCGTCGGCTCCGCGGCGCGCCTGCTCGGCGAGGCCTTCTGGCCCGGTGGCCTCACCCTCGTCCTGCCCGCTCGGCCGGACGTCCGGCTGCCCGCTGCCCTCACCGCCGGCCGGCCGACGATCGGGCTCCGGGTGCCCGATCACGCCTGTCCGCGGGCGCTGGCGGCCGCGCTGGGCCCGATGCCCGCGACCTCGGCCAACCTCTCCGGTCAACCGGACGCCGCCGATGCTCAGGCGGTCGTCGATCAGCTGGGCGACTCGGTCGACCTCGTGCTCGACGGCGGGCCTGCGTCGGGCGGACCCGCCTCCACGGTCGTCGACTGCACGACCGATCGGCCAGGTCTGCTGCGGGCCGGCGCGATCGACCCCGCCCGCCTGGCCGCCGTGCTTGACGCCGCGGGGCTGCCGCATGACCTGCCCCGGTCGGGCTCGGCGGACGTGGGAAGATAGACCGGACCGCGCGAAGCCGGGGGAGGGATGGACCAGCCGGCCTCGGCGACGGCCGTACCGCGGCATCGAGAGGAGCGACGATGACGGTGTCCCATGCCCCGCGGCTGGGCTGGGCGAGCCTCGCCGACGTGGACCCCGAACTCTGGGCGGCGATGGAGGCGGAACGTCAGCGGCAGCTCGACAAGATCGAGCTGATCGCCAGCGAGAACTACACGTTCGCGGCGGTCATGGAAGCCCAGGGCAGCTGGCTCACCAACAAGTACGCCGAGGGGCTGCCCGGCAAGCGCTACTATGGCGGCTGCGAGCACGTCGACGTGGCCGAGACGCTGGCGCAGGACCGGGCTCTCGCGCTCTTCCCGGGCGCCGAGCACGTCAACGTCCAGCCACATTCCGGCGCCCAGGCGAACATGGCCGCCTATTTCAGCGTCCTCGAGCCGGGCGACCGGATCCTGGGCATGAAGCTGGACCAGGGCGGACACCTCACCCACGGCATGAAGCTCAACTTCAGCGGCCGCCTGTACGAGGTGAGCGCCTACGGGGTTGACCCCGAGACGGAGCGCATCGACCTCGACGCCCTCGAGGCGGTGGCCCGGGAGACGCGCCCGAAGCTGGTGGTCGCCGGCGCGTCCGCCTATCCGCGGATCTGGGACTTCGAGCGGCTGGCGCAGATCGCCCACGGGATCGGTGCATTGCTCTTCGTCGACATGGCCCACGTCGCGGGCCTCGTCGCAGCGGGTGTGCATCCGTCGCCGTTCCCGCACGCCGACCTGGTCACGACGACCACCCACAAGACGCTGCGCGGTCCGCGCGGCGGCCTCATCTTCTCGCGTCGCGAGCTGCCGGAGAGCGTCGACCGCGCGCGCTTCCCGCTGGTCAAGGGATCGCTCGCCGCCGCGGTCGACAAGACGGTCTTCCCGGGCGTCCAGGGCGGGCCGCTGATGCACGTCGTGGCCGCCAAGGCGGTCGGCCTCCTCCTCGCGGCCACGGACGAGTTCCGGGCGGACCAGCACCGGACGGTCGACAACGCGCGACTCCTGGCCGAGACCCTCGCCGGCCACGGTGCGCGGGTCGTCTCCGGCGGTACGGACAACCACCTGATGCTGGTCGACGTCACGCCGCTCGGCGTGACCGGTCTCGAGGCGGAGCGGCTGCTCGACGAGATCGGGATCACCGTCAACAAGAACGCCATTCCGTTCGACCGGAACCCGCCCAACGTCGCGTCCGGCATCCGGGTCGGGACGCCGGCCGTGACGACGCGAGGCATGGGCGCCGACGAGATGCGGACGATCGGCCGGCTCATCGTCGAGGCGATCATCCAGCGTGGCGACCCATCGTCGCGCGGGCGCCTGGCGGCCGAGGTCGGCGAGGTCGTCGGGCGCTTTCCGGTGCCCGGTCTGCCGACCCGGTGACGTTCCGGCCGAGCGCGGGAGAGGCGCTCCCGATCCTGGCCATCGCATTCGTCGTCGCGGCCGTGATCTCGCTCCTGCTGACGCCCTGGGTCCGCGGCCGTGCCCTCCGTCACGGGGTGGTCGACCGGCCGAATGCCCGCCGCGTCAACCTGCAGCCGGTCCCGCGGGGCGGCGGGGTCGCCGTGGTGCTTGCGTTCCTGGCGGTTGCCACCGTCCTCGTCGTGGTCAACGAGCGGCTAGGAATGGTCCGGACCCCGGTCGCGCTCGACACCGGCCAGATGGTCGCGCTGCTGGGTGGCGGGGCGGCCGCGGCGGCGCTCGGTGCCGTCGACGACTACCTCGACCTGCGGGCGCGCTGGCAGCTGGTCGGGCAGGTGGCGCTGGCGGTGGGTGCCGTCGTGCTGGGAATCGACATCGCTTTCGTGAACAACCCGTTCGGCGCCAGCCAGATCCGGTTCAACGAGACGTTCGCCGCCGGCTTCACCATCCTGTGGATCCTTGGCATGGTCAACAGCGTGAACTTCATCGACGGGCTCGATGGGCTGTCGTCGGGCATCGCGCTGATCGCCTCCGTCACCCTGGGCGTGATCAGCCTCACCGCCGATATCAACCAGCCGTTCGTGGCCCTGTTGTGCTTTGTCCTGGCCGGCTCGCTGCTCGGCTTCCTGCGCTGGAACTTCCACCCGGCGGCGATCTTCACCGGGACGAGCGGGACCATGTTCGTCGGCTACACGCTGGCCATCCTGTCGATCCTCGGCAGCGCGAAGGTCGCCGTGGCGCTGCTGGTGCTCGGCGTGCCGATCATCGACACCTTCTGGATCATCGTCCGCCGCGTCCTCGCCGGCCGGTCGCCGTTCACGCCGGACCGTGGGCACATCCACCATCGGCTGCTGGACCTGGGCCTGTCGCATCGCCAGACGGTCGTCCTGATCTACGCCATCTGCGCTGCCCTCGGGGTGCTGTCGCTCGTCCTGTCCGGCGCCAACCAGGTCTACGCGTTCCTCGGGGTCCTGGTGGGGACCGGCGTCATCCTGCTGTTCCTGGCCTGGGGCGGCTTCAGGGAGTCCGGTCTCGAGGCCGAGTCCTACGATCCCGCCGACACGAGTGATGCGCCGCGCTGAGGTTGCTTCCCGTGTGCGGCGGTGCTCTGGCGTGGCCCCGCTCCGGCGGGGGTTGCCGGCGCGCCCGTGGCGGCTCGACGCAGGTCGCCGAGGATGCAGGTCGCCGGGCGAATCTGGCTGCCCCCCGGCCATGCGTACCGGCCGCATATCGGGCGGGCCACGCAGCGCGCCCGTATGCGACGCATTGAGGCATGCAAGGGGATCGGTTCCCGACGAACAACCCGCTCGAGCGTGCGTCGGCGCGGAGAACATGCGGACGGTCGCATGTCGCTGGGACGGCAGCGCCGGGGTCCCGGGGATGTGCGTCGATATCCGCGCATGGGCATATTCCAGACGGCCGTTCAAGTCGTGCACACGGCAGCGCCCGGGTCACCATCGTGGGTGGATGCGGCCGGTACGCATAGCGCAGGCGGCCGCTCGGGTCTTGAATCGCTGGGCTTCCCCGCGGACCGGTGCTAGGATCGGCCGTCCACCGCTGACCGGGAGGTGTCGTGGGCGAAAGTCTTTTCGCGCCGATCGTGCTCGCCGCCCTCGCCGTGATGGCGGCCGCCTTCGTCAGCCGCGGACCGGCTCGGCTGGTCGGCGGCGCTGGCACGGCCGGCGGCCCCGGCACGGCCGGCGGCCCCCACGGTCGCCCACCGGCCTGGCAGGCCACCTCGCAGTTCCGGCGGGTTGACGATGGGTCGGCCACAGATCCCGGGGCGAGCGGCCCCGGCGAGCCACGACGGGTCGCGGCGGCACCTGCCACGGACCACGCTGCCAGATCCGATGGCGACGAGATCAGCTGGCCGACCGCCGCTCCGGGCGAGCGTGCCCCCGCTCGTCCGACCCGGCTGGTGGTGTCGGGTCAATCGCTCGCCCGATCGGCCGTTCGCCGGCACCCTGGCGCCGTCCGGCAGACCGGGCCGTCCCGGGCTCGCCTCTGGCGCGACGTGTCGGCCGTGCTGCTCGGTCTGAGCGCATCCGTCCTCTTGGTGACGACGCTGATTCCTCAGAACGATGGAGGGCTTAGCACGACGGCGCGACCGGGCGACCCCGCGGTCGTGGCGCTCCCATCGCGGGATCCCGCTGCGTCCCTTGGCATTGCGTCACTGCCGACGCACGGCGCCGTGCTGCCGAGCGGCGCCGGCGAGACAGCCGAGACGCCTCGGCCCACGGATGCCTTCGTGCTCGGGCAGCCGCCTCGGCCAACGGACGCCTTCGTGCTCGGGCAGACGCCCGGACCGACGGATGGGCAAGCGACCGAGCCTACAAGCGGCCCCGACTCGACGGGCACCGGGGCGCCAGGGCCGACCGACAGCCCCGCCGTGGGGGCGCTGCCGACGTTCCCGGGCGGACCCTTCGCGACCGCGACACCACGGATCACCCCCCGCCCGACGGCGGCGACCACGCCGGGCACCACCCCCCGCCCGACCGCAACACCGATCGCGACGCCGCGGCCCACCCTCCGCCCGACGCCGCTCCCGACGCCGCTCCCCACGCCGCTCCCCACGCCGCTCCCCACGCCGCTCCCGACACCCGATCCTACGCCGACGCCGGCCCCGGACCCGACGCCCGAGCCGGCACCGCCGGTCGCGAGGTTGGCCTGCACGCCCACGCTCGTGACGGTCCAGTGCACGGGCGCGGACTCGAGCAACGCGATCAACTACCGGTGGGACTGGGGCGACGGTTCGATCGACAGCATCGGTGAGACCGCCACCCACGTCTACGTGTTGCCCGGGGCGTACACGATCACGCTGACCGTGACGAGCGCATCCGGGGAGACGGACAGCGCCCAGCAGGTGGTCACCGTCCCGTCCTGAGGATGGTCCGGCGGGGGGCCCAGCGACGCCGGATGCTATACTCCCGCCGCCTTGTCAGGTCGGCCGTGATCGAGCCCGGTCGGGCCGGGGCCTATCTCGCCCTCTTCTCCGAGATCGGACTCGTCCTCCTGGTCGCGACGCTGGCAGGCGTGGGTGTCGGATACTTCGTCGACACGAGACTTGGCACCGTTCCCGTCTTCGTCATGGTCGGGTTCCTGATCGGCGGGTCGGTGGGGGCTCGGGCGGTCTATGTGCTGGTCACCCGCTTTCTCGCGACGTTCGATGACTGAGCGGCCCCGCGGGGCACGAAACGAGCGCGGCCCGGTCGCCGTGCTCCTGTCTGTGGAGCAGCCTTGACCGACGAGACGCCCCAGCGGGACCCGCGCTCGGACGCCGAGCGTCGGATGCAGGCCGCGCTCGGCCCGGACCTCGCCAGCGACGCCGTGGGCGCCGCGGGGGCGGTCGCGGAGTCGAAGCCGTCACGGCGTCCCCTGGCGATCGTTGCGGTGCTGGCCGTGGTGACCCTGATCGCGGCGTTCTTCCTGGTCCCGCCACTCGGCATCAATGAGCAGGGAGTGGCCGATCCGGACGTGCCGTTCGCGTTCCCGGATCATGCGATCCGGGCCAACTTCGAGCTGCCGGTCCCGCACATCGTCTGGCCGGTCGGCCACCACCCGCCGCCCGGCATCGTGACCTTCGACGTCTCGATCCCCTCGTCGATCTTCACCGGCTGGATCGTGATGATCGTCATCCTCGTGCTGGCGGCGGTCCTCGCCCGGAGCGTCTCCGCCGTGCCGACCAGGGGCCAGAACGCGCTCGAGTACGCCTACGAGGGCCTGGCCAACTTCGCGACCTCGCTGGGCGGCCCCGGCGCGCGTCGATACGTGCCGATCTTCGTCGGCTTCTTCCTGTTCATCCTGCTCGGCAACTGGAGCGGGCTGCTGCCGGGGGTCGGCCGCACCGAACAACTCAGGGCGCCGACCAGCGACGTCAACGTGACGATCGGGCTCGCCCTCGTGGCGTTCTCCCTGTTCCACATCGAGGGCGTGCGCAATCTCGGCCTGCGCGGCTATCTCGGCAAGTTCTTCAACTTCAGCGGCTTCCGGGACGGGATCGGTGCGGGGGTCATCGCGCTCTTCGTGGGCGTGCTCGAGTTCCTGCTCGAGTTCGTCAAGCCGGTCACGCTCTCCATGCGACTCTTCGGCAACATCTACGCCGGCGAGATCGCGCTCGGCGTCATCACCGGACTGACCTTCGTGCTCATCCCGGTCGCGATGGTGGGGCTCGAGTTCCTGCTCAACTTCATGCAGGCGCTGATCTTCTCGATCCTGACCCTCATGTTCACCCTCATCGCCATCGAGCCGCACCACGACGACCATGCCGAAGGGCACGAGGGCGCGGCCGAGCACGTCCCGGAAGGCAACATCGCCCCCGAGGTCAGCGGCGCGTCTCGCGCGCCGGCCTGATCCGACTGACACCGCGCCCACGGCACGACCCACTGGCCCACAAGCCCGGCACACGCCGGGACAGCAGGAGGAAGCGGAACCCATGGAGAATCTCGGAGCCGGCCTCGCGGCGCTCGGCGTCATCGGCCCCGGCATCGGCATCGGCATCCTGACCGGCATGTCGACGTCGGCGATCGGACGCAACCCGGACGCGGCGGCCCAGATCCGCGCCACCTTCATCATCGGCGCGGCGTTCGCCGAGGGCCTCGGCGTGCTCGCCGTCGTCGTCGGGATCCTGGCCATCTTCCTCGGCGGACAGTAGGCCGGCCTAGCGAGCGGACGGACTGACGGGTGGACCTTCTAGCGGTCGTCGGCGGCGTCGCCGGCGAGGTGATCGTGCTCGCGGCCGAGGCGACCGAGGCGGCCGGCGAGGAGCCCGGGTTCCAGATCAACTTCTTCTGGATCATCACCCAGGCGCTGAGCTTCCTCATCTTCCTCGCGATCCTCTACGTGACGGCCTTTCGGCGGATCGGTGGCGTCCTCGAGGATCGGCGGCGGACGATCGAGCAGGGCCTGGCGGACGCGGAGCAGGCTCGCAAGGATCGTGAGCGCGCCGAGCAGGAGCGCCTGGCGACCCTCGCCGAGGCGCGTCGCGAAGCGAACGAGATCCTCGCCCGCTCCCAGCGGGTCGCCGACGAGAGCCGCGAGCGGGACATCGCGGCCACCCGTGAGGAGCTCGAGCGGCTCCGCGTCCGCGCCGCCGCAGAGCTCGAGTCGGAGAAGCAGCGCGCGATCGGTGACCTGCGTGCGGAGGTCGCGGACCTCGCGCTGGCGGCCGCCGGCAAGATCGTGGGCGAGTCGATGAACGAGGACCGCCAGCGGCGCCTCGTCCAGGACTTCCTGCGCGAGTCGACTCCACCAGCCGCGCCCCCCGGCGCCGGGGAGCGCACGCGCTGATGGCCCGGCCCGCGACCGCCGCTCGTCGCTACGCCGAGGCGGTCTTCGAGATCGCCTCGCGTGACGGCGCGCACGACGCGTGGGCCCGGGACCTCGAGACGGTGGCCGAGGTCGCGGCCGAGGAGCGCGTGCGCGACGTCCTCGGCAACCCCGCCATTCCCATGCCGGATCGCGAGCGGGTCCTGCGTGAGCTGGTGGGCGACCGGATCTCGCCCGGGACGCTGAACCTCGTCCGGCTGGTCGTGGAGCGGGGCCGGGTCGATCTCCTGCCCCTCGTGTCCGGCGAGTACCGGCGCCTGATGAACCGCCATCGGGGCGTCGTGGAGGCCGTTGTCACCAGCGCCGCCGCGCTGACCAGCGACGAGACTGCCGCCCTGCGCCAACGGATCGAGTCGATGGCCGGCACGTCGATCGACCTGCGGACGGCGGTGGATCCATCGCTCATCGGCGGCCTGACTGTCAAGGTTGGCGGCCGCCTGCTCGACGCCAGCGTCCGCGGCCGCCTCGAACGGCTTCGCGATCAGCTCGTGGCGGGGACACGGCCCCGATGAGCCGGTCGGCGGCGCGGGCTGGGCCGGGCGCTCGTTCGCAGGCCCGGTTGCCGGCTGGATCCCCGGCCCGTGGCCATTCATGCGCCCGGGGACTGCAAGGCCAGCATCTCCGGCCCGGCGTCCGAGATCAGGCTGGATCGATAGCCGAGGATGGCTACTCCGTGGCTTCGACGGCCTCTGCCCCGGGTGCCGCGGTGTCCTACCAGTCCCTCCACGCATATCTGGCCGGTAGCCCCGGCCTTCCGGCATCCTGACAAAGGCTCTAGCGCCGAACGGAGACCCGATGGCCATTCGCTCAGACGAGATCGTCAGCATCATCAAGTCCGCGATCGACCAGTTCGATCAGACGACGGAGACGCGCAGCGTCGGCACCGTGGTCGAGGTCGGCGACCAGATCGCCCAGATCTACGGTCTCGAGGGCGCTCTTGCCTCCGAGCTGCTCGAGTTCCCGGGCGGGGTGATGGGCATGGCCCTGAACCTCGAGGAGGAGACCGTCGGCGCGGTCATCCTGGGCGACGCGGTTCACATCAAGGAAGGCGACACGGTCAAGACCACCGGCCGCGTCGTCGAGGTGCCCGTCGGCGCGGCGCTGCTCGGCCGCGTCGTCGATCCCCTGGGCCGGCCGATCGACGGCAAGGGCCCGATCGACACGGATCGCTCCCGCCCGGTAGAGCGGATCGCGCCAGGGGTGATCGTGCGCAAGGGCGTCGACACCCCGGTCCAGACCGGCATCAAGGCGATCGACGCGCTGATCCCGATCGGCCGCGGCCAGCGCGAGCTGATCATCGGCGACCGGCAGACGGGCAAGACCGCCGTCGCGATCGACACGATCATCAACCAGAAGGGGAAGGGCCTCGTCTGCATCTACGTGGCCATCGGCCAGAAGATGTCGACCGTCGCGCAGACCGTCGCGGTCCTCGAGCAGAACGGGGCCATGGAGCACACGATCGTCGTCGTGGCCGGCGCCGAGGACTCCGCCCCGCTCCAGTACCTCGCCCCGTACTCCGGCGTGGCGATGGGCGAGGAGATCATGGAGAACGGCATCGAGGTGCCGGGCGAGGGACTCGTCAAGGATGCGCTGTGCGTCTACGACGACCTGAGCAAGCACGCCTGGGCGTATCGCGAGATGGCGCTCCTCCTCCGCCGCCCGCCTGGTCGCGAGGCCTACCCGGGCGACGTGTTCTACCTCCACAGCCGGCTGCTGGAGCGGGCGGCGCGGCTCGGCGACGACAGCGGCGGCGGCTCCCTGACGGCCCTGCCGATCATCGAGACGCAGGCCGGCGACGTGTCCGCCTACATCCCGACCAACGTGATCTCGATCACCGACGGTCAGATCTTCCTCGAGACGGACCTCTTCAACGCCGGGCAGCGGCCCGCGCTGAACATCGGCATCTCCGTCTCGCGCGTCGGTTCGGCGGCGCAGACCAAGGCGATGAAGAAGGTCGCCGGACCGCTCAAGCTCGATCTCGCCCAGTACCGCTCGCTGGCCGCGTTCGCCCAGTTCGCCTCGGACCTCGACAAGGCCACCCGCGACCAGCTGACCCGCGGCGAGAAGCTGTCCGAGGTCATCAAGCAGCCCCAGTACCAGCCGATGCCGGTCGAGAACCAGGTCGTGATCCTGTACGCGGCCACCAAGGGCGCCCTCGACGACATCCCCACGCCGAAGGTCCGCGAGTTCGAGACGGGCCTCTACCGCTTCCTCGAGAGCGAGCGGCCGGACATCCTCCGCGAGCTCGGCGAGTCCGGGGCGCTCAGCGACGAGCTGGCCAAGGCGCTCGACGAGGCCCTGGCGACCTACCGCAGCGAGGTCGTCGGCATCGAGGGCGCCCCGGCCGAGAAGGCCACGCCCGCGAGCGAGGGCGGTCGGTCCGGTGCCGGCGCGGCGCCGGAGGGCACGGCCGACGCGCCGGCGACGGCCGGCGCCACCGCGGCCGGCGCCACTGCCGGCGCCACTGCCGGCGGCGCATCGGCCGCCGAGGGCGGCTCGATCGAGGCCGACGCGGGGGCCGACGCGAACCCGGCTCCGGAAGCCACCCCGACGGCGCAGGCCGGGGCGGACGGCTCGGCGGCCGTGGCCGGGGCCGCGGATGACGCCGGCGCGACCGGCACGACCGGCACCGCCACGCCGGACGCCACGGGCGAGACGGACCGCGGCTCGGCGGGACGTGGCCAGCCAGCGTGACAAACCTCGGGCCGATGGCGTCGCGGAGCTTCGCCTCGGTCCTCGGTGCGCAATTGCCGGCCCTCCGTGAGGGTGTCTAGACGTGGCTAGCCAGCGAGACATCAGGCGCCGGATCGGTGCTGTCCGGAACATCAAGCAGATCACCCGGGCGATGCAGTTCGTGGCCGCCTCCAAGCTGCGCCGCGCCCAGGAGTCGACGCTCGCCTCGCGTCCCTACAGCGACAAGATCGATGAGGTCCTGGCCGATCTGGCCGCCGTCCTGGGGGCCGAGGAGCACCCGCTCCTCGCCCAGCGCGAGGGCGGCAAGCGGATGATCGTCCTGATCACGACGGATCGCGGCCTGGCCGGGCCGCTCAACACGAACACGATCCGGTTCGCCGCCCGCGAGATCACCCGGCACGAGGGCGACCTGACCGTCGTGACCGTCGGCCGCAAGGGTCGGGACGCCATGCGCCGCGCCCGCGTTCCGCTCGAGGCCCACTTCGCGGGCTTCGGCGACAAGCCGACCTTCGCCGACATCCTGCCGCTGGCCCGCCTGATCACCGATTCGTTCCTCAACGGCTCCGTCTCGACGGTCGACATCGTGTTCTCCCGCTTCGAGTCGACCCTCGTCCAGCGGCCGGCATCGGACCGGCTGCTGCCGATCGACTACGGTGAGAGCACGGCGCAGGGCATCCCCGGCCACCAGTTCATCTTCGAGCCCGATGCCGCCACCGTCCTCACCCAGCTCCTGCCGCGCTACGTGGCGACCCGCCTCTACCAGGCGGTGCTCGAGAGTCGGGCGAGCGAAGAGTCGAGTCGGATGGTCGCGATGAAGAACGCGACCGAGAACGCCGAGGAGCTGATCGAGGACCTGACCCTCTCGTACAACAAGGTCCGCCAGGCCAACATCACCCGCGAGATGATCGAGATCGCGACCGGCGCCCAGCCGCGCTGACGCGCCGACAGGAGGCAACCGCTCATGGTCATCGCCACCGAACCCGCCACCGAGCCCGGAACCGGCCGGGTCATCCAGATCACCGGACCCGTCGTCGACATCGAGTTTCCGCCCGGCCAGCTGCCGTCGATCTACAACGCGGTCGAGATCCAGCGCGAGGGGCAGGAGCCGCTGACCTGCGAGGTCCAGCAGCACCTCGGCAACAACTGGGTGCGAGCGGTCGCGATGACGACCACGGACGGCCTCGCCCGCGGCGTGCGCGTGCACGACACCGGGGCGCCGATCAGCGTGCCCGTAGGGGCCGCGACACTCGGCCGCGTCTTCGACGTGCTCGGCCACCCGATCGACGGCAAGGGCGAGGTCAACGCCGAGCACACGCTGCCGATCCACCGCGCGCCACCGCCCTTCGACGCGCAGACGACGGAGATCGAGGTCTTCGAGACCGGCCTGAAGATCATCGACCTGATGTGCCCGTTCAAGAAGGGCGGCAAGGTCGGCATCTTCGGTGGCGCGGGCGTCGGCAAGACGGTCATCATCCAGGAGCTGATCCGGAACGTCGCGCAGGAGCACGCCGGCGTGTCCGTCTTCGCGGGCGTCGGCGAGCGGAGCCGCGAGGGCAACGAGCTGATCGCGGAGATGACCGAGTCGGGCGTCATCGAGAAGACGGCCTTCGTGTTCGGGCAGATGAACGAGCCGCCCGGCGCCCGCCAGCGGGTCGGGCTGACCGGCCTGACGATGGCCGAGTACTTCCGCGACGAGGAGAACCGCGACGTCCTCCTGTTCATCGACAACATCTTCCGGTTCACCCAGGCCGGCTCAGAGGTGTCCGCGCTGCTCGGGCGGATGCCCTCGGCGGTCGGCTACCAGCCCAACCTGGCGACGGAGATGGCGGCCCTCCAGGAGCGGATCACGTCCACCAGGAACGGCTCGATCACCTCGCTCCAGGCCGTGTTCGTGCCGGCGGACGACTACACGGACCCGGCGCCGGCGACCACCTTCGCCCACCTCGACTCCACGATCCGCCTCGAGCGCTCGATCGCCGAGCTGGGGATCTACCCGGCAGTCGACCCGCTGACTTCGACCTCGACCGTCCTGTCCCCGACCGTCGTCGGGCAGGAGCACTACGACGTGGCGCGCGAGACGCAGCGCGTCCTGCAGCGCTACCGCGACCTCCAGGACATCATCGCCATTCTCGGCATCGACGAGCTGTCCGAGGACGACAAGGCGACCGTCGCCCGGGGGCGGCGCCTCCAGCGCTTCGCCAGCCAGCCGTTCTTCGTCGCCCAGGTGTTCACCGGGCGTGAGGGCCAGTACGTCTCGATCAAGGACACGGTCGCCTCGTACAAGGAGATCCTCGAGGGCAAGGTGGATACGCTGCCGGAGCAGGCGTTCTTCCTGGCCGGCACGATCGACGACGTCCGCCAGAACGCCCAGAGACTCGGCTCATGACGGCGTTGCACGCACCGGGCACCGAGGTGAAGCCCCTGCCGGCCCTCGGTCCGAGGTCCTAGCTTCGATGCCCATCCAGCTCGAGATCGTCACCCCGGAACGGCTGGCCTTCTCCGACGAGGTCGACTCCGTCGTCCTGCCCGGCTCCGAGGGCGAGCTCGGGATCCTGCCGCACCACGCACCGCTCGTCTCGACCCTCGGCGTCGGCGAGCTGCGCATCCGCAAGGGCGGCACCGAGGAGTCGTTCGCGATCGTCGGCGGGTTCCTCCAGGTTCGGCCGGACAAGGTGGTCGTGATGGCCGAGACGGCCGATCTCGCGTCCGAGATCGACCTGGCCCGGGCCGAGGAGGCCCGCCGGGAAGCCGAACGGGCGCTCGAGGGCGGCTACCAGGAGGGCGCCGACCTGTCGGCGGCCAGGGCGGCGCTCCAGCAGGCGCTGCTGCGGATCCGCGTCGGCGAGCGTCGCCGCCGGGAGGGATCGCGGCGAGGCTAGCGAGTCCTCCGCCCTTCCCCGGCCGCGGGCTTTCCGGCCCGGGCCTCGGCGGGCGAGCGACCCTGCCACGCTAAGGTTGCCCAATGGCCGACGCGCGTCCCTTCCACTGGGAGTACGTGCCTGAGCCCGTGACCCGGGAGATCTTCCGGGTCGAGGGCGGGCAGCCGCTGCACGGGACGGTCCCGATCAGCGGCGCCAAGAACGCCGCCCTGAAGATGCTCGCGGCGGCGACGCTGACGGGTGAGCGCTGCCGGTTCACCAACGTCCCGGAGATCGAGGACGTGCGGGTGATGACGGAGACGCTCCGGGACCTCGGCGTGGTCGTCGATCATCCCGAGCCCAACGTCTACGAGATCGCGTCCGGCGACGTCGAGTGGCTCTTCGTCCCGCTCGAGGCGGCGGCCAAGATGCGGGCCAGCTTCATGCTCCTCGGCCCGCTCCTTGCCCGGTTCGGGCGGGTGATCATCAGCAACCCGGGCGGCGACCGGATCGGCCGCCGGCCGGTCGACCTTCACGTCCAGGCGATGCGCACGCTCGGCGCGCAGATCGACTACCGCAACGGCTACTACTTCGCGACGGCCCCGGGCCGCCTGCGCGGCACGGAGATCCGCTTTCCGGTCGTGTCGGTGATGGGCACGGAGAACGCGATGCTGGCGGCGACGCTGGCCGACGGTCACACCATCATCCGGCCGGCCGCGCGCGAGCCGGAGATCGACGACCTCATCGTGTTCCTCCAGAAGATGGGCGCCGGGGTCGAGCGCACCTATCCGGACACGATCGAGATCGAGGGCCGCAAGCGGCTGCGCGGCGCGGAGCACCGGGTGATGCCGGACCGGATCGAGACCGGGACCTTCATCGTCGCCGCTGCCGTCACGGGCGGCCGCCTGACCCTCGAGGGTGCGGCCGGTGAGCATCTCGGCGGGTTCCTTGACGTGATGCGCGACGCCGGCGTCGGCGTCGAGTGCGGCAGCGATCGGATCGAGGTGGATTCCACGGCCGTCGGCCCCGGACAGTTCACGCCGTGCGCGGTCGAGACGGCGCCGTACCCCGGCCTGGCGACCGATCTCCAGCCGCCGACGTGCGTGCTGCTCAGTCAGGCGGCTGGCCGCTCGACCGTCCACGAGGCGATCTTCGAGGACCGTCTCGAGTGGCTCGGCGAGCTGCGCCGGATGGGCGCCGAGATCGAGCTGCTGGACGACCATCGCGCGGCCATCACCGGGCCCGCCCGGCTTCGAGGCACGGAGGTCGAGATCGGCGATCTTCGCGCTGGCGCGTCCCTGATCCTCGCCGCCCTGGCCGCCCACGGCGCCACCACGATCCACGGCGCGCACCACGTGCACCGGGGCTACGAGGACATCGAGCGCAAGTTCCTCGACGTCGGCGCCCGGATCGAGCGAGTCGCCGAGGCGGAACCGGCCGATCGGCCATGACCATCGGCGTCGATCGCGCGTTCGTGGACCTCCACTGCCACACGCGTGCCTCGTTTGATTGCCTGTCCTCGCCGGCGGCCGTCGCCCGACTGGCGGCGGAGCGAGGACTGACCCACCTGGCGATCACCGACCACCACCGCCTGGACGGGGCGCTGGAGGCGCGTGCCGCCGCTCCGCAGGGGCTGACGGTCATCGTCGGCGAGGAGATCCGGACCACGGCCGGCGACCTGATCGCGCTGTTCATCGAGCGCCCGATCCCGCCCGGGCTGTCCGCCGTCGAGGCGATCGACGCGGTGCGCGAGCAAGGTGGGCTGGTCGGCATCCCGCACCCCTTCGACCGGTTCCGGGGATCGCTTGGACGCGATGCCGCCATCGCCTCGCTGGCGCCGCTCGTCGACTGGGTCGAGACGCACAACGCCCGCCTCGTGGGGCGAGGGAACGAGCGGGCGGTCGAGCTGGCGCTCGACAACGGGTTGCCGGGCGTCGCCGTGTCGGACGCGCACACGCTGCTGGAGGTTGGCGTCGCCTACACCGTCCTGCAGGGCGATCCGTCGACCCCGGCGGGCCTGCTCGAGGCGCTCTCGGGCGGGCAGATCGTTCCCGGCCGCGCCTCCTTCGTGGCCCGCCTCGTGACGCCCGCGGCGAGGGTCGTTCAGCGACTCCGCGGCAACGGGCGCATGCGACCCGAGATCCGATGAGCGGCGAGGGCCCGTCGCAGGACCTTCGGCCGGTGGCGGACGCCCCGAGCGGGCGGGTAGCGTCGGGTCCCGTGGAAGCCAGTCACGAGCTCGATCCCCGCCTTGGCCGCTCGGCCGACGCCGAGCAACCGCCGCCGCCGGCACTCGGCGGCGAGGATGCCGGCCGCTCCGCTGCCGACGACATCAGCCCGGCGCAGCTGTCGATCGGGCGGCGCCTCCGCCAGCCTCGGACGATCCTGTCGATCCTCGTCCCGTTCGCGATCATCGGCCTCTTCATCTGGCTCAACCGCGATCAGCTCGACCGGGTGCCGCAGCTCATCTTCGAGGCCAACCCGGCCCTGATCCTCACCGCGTTCGCGGTCCACTACCTGGGCTTCCCGCTCCGCGGCTTCCGCTGGGCGTCGCTCCTGCGGGCCACCGGGCAGGGCGTCCGGACGGCCGACGCGACCGAGATCATCTTCCTGAGCTGGCTGGTCAACTGCGTGGTGCCGGCCAAGCTCGGGGACGTCTACCGCGCCTACCTGCTCAAGATCAACAGCGACGCCTCGCTCAGCCGAACCTTCGGAACGGTGTTCATCGAGCGGATCCTCGACCTGTTCGCGATCGCCACGCTCGGTCTCGCGGCCGGCTTCTGGAGCTTCCGGGACGGTCTGCCACCGGCGGTCCAGGTGGTGTTCGCCATCGGCGTCGTGGTCGTCGTCGGCTTGGCCGGCGGTCTGCTCACCCTCCGCAACTTCGGGCGGCGGATCCTCGTCAGGCTGCCGCTCCCGGCCCGGATCACCGAGTTCTACGATCGCTTCGAGGAAGGGGTCTTCGGTGCGATCGGTGTCCGGCGGCTGCCAGCGCTCGCCTTCGTCACCGGGCTGATCTGGCTGACCGAGTCCCTCCGCCTCTGGCTGGTCGTCCGGGCGCTCGACTTCTCCGATGTCCAGCTGGGGCTCTCCGGCGCCGTCTTCGTGGCGCTGATCGGCTCGCTGCTCACGGCGGTGCCGCTCAGCCCGGCCGGGCTGGGCATCGTCGAGGCCGGGGTCGTCGGCGTGCTGACCGTGGCCTATGGCGTCCCGCTCCCGGAGGCAACCGCCATCGCGCTCCTCGACCGCGTCATCAGCGTCTTCTCGATCATCGTCCTGGGGTCGATCGCGTACCTCGTGTCGAGCAAGCCCCGGGGCATCGGTCGGGTCGCGCAGCCGAAGCCAGGCTGACGGTTCGGGCCCCCCGGACCCCCTGACCGCGTCCCGCCCCGGACCCCGGAGGACCCCACCGCAACCGGCCATGGGCCAGGGGGACCCACTCCAGCCTGGTACCAATGGGTGATACAGCCTGCTCGGAGCGCCATGGATAGTGGGCGCATCGCGGCCCCGTCCGCGTGCATTCACGGAGCGACGCGGCAGACGATGACCACTCAGAACGGGCGTGCCTTCAACGAATGGCTGCGGTCGCAGCTGAAGGCCAAGAAGATGTCGCAGCGGCAGCTCGCCCAGCAGTCGGGTGTCGATCACTCGACGATCTCGCGCCTCATCCGCGGCGATCGCATGCCGTCGCTCGGGACGGCGACCAAGCTCGCCCGGGGTCTCCGGGAGCTGCGCGAGGACGCGGACACGCCGCAGTACCTGGGGCTCGTCGCCGCCGGTGGCGCGAACCCCACCGCCCGGGTCGAGTACGCGCTGCGTGGCGACGACCTGCTGAACGAGGCGCAGGTCCGCCAGATCATGGAGTACTACCTCGCCGTCCGGATGCGGAGGTTCGGCCGCCCCTTCCAGGCCAACGGCAACACGAGCCGCCCCACGGAGGATCGATCGACGGATCGACCGACCGGCCGGCCGAGCCCAACCTCCGCCACGCCCGTCGTGGCCGGCGTCTCGAGCTCGCCGAGCCTGTCGTCCGGTCGTCAGATGACCCGTCCGGGCGGCCGGCCGCCCGGACGCTACTAGCGCTTCTACCGCAGAGCACGGCCCGGACGTCCTCCACGTCCGGGCCTCGGGGACAAGCGAACGCCGGCCTTCGGGCCGGCGTTCGCGATTCTGGGGGGCGCTGAGCGCGGGAACCAGCGCACCGGTCACCTCACGGCCGCTCAGCCGCGTAGATCGAGATGACGGTCCGCGGCGAGGCGTCGAAGCGCTCGACGAGCGTCCAGCCGCCGCCGCGCCGGACGACGAGCTCAGCTTCGGCGGCGCCGGCGCAGGCCGCCCCGGTGAGCGGTTCCAGCAGCCGGTCGCACGCGACCACGAGGCGGGTCGCACCCGCGCCGGCCGTTGGCGCAGCCCCGAGCCGCGTCAGCGGGAACCCGTACGCATCCGTGGACTTGAGCTTTGGCAGCCCGGCGAGGGCGTAGGGCTGTCCGCGCAGCGCGTCGATGATCCGGCGCGCCGCTCGCTCAGCCGCCGGGTAGCCGTGATCGGATGCCACCGGAGGCGGCCGGATCGCCACGTTGACGGCGACCACCGCCAGCACTGCCGTCACGGCCGCGGCACGCGCGGCCCGGCCGCCGGGCCCCACCGCGTGACCGTGCTGCCACAGCGCCGCCACCCCGAGCCCCACGGCCACGAAGACGACCGGGTCGAGGAAGGCGTGGTAGTGGTCGTTCGGCAGGCCCCGCACCACGGACCCGAGGCTCGATGCGGCGATCGCGAGGGCGACCGCGCTCCACAGCAGGGTCGCGGCGAGCCAGGCGGCGGCAGTTCGCTCGGAGCCCCGGCCGTCTCGCACGCGCCAGACGAGGATCGCCACGACCGCGGCCGCCGCGGCGATCCCGGCCAGCGGCTGGTCCGTGATGAGCCCGGTCAGCGGCCAGCTCAGGATCCGCAGCGGCACGACGGCGAGCCGAACCGCCAGCGATGACGCGTCACCTCCGCCGCCGCCGCCGAGGTAGTCGAGCACCGCCCGGGTCTCCGCGAACCCGCTGGCCGTCTCGTGAAGGAGCAGCGGCAGGTACGAGGCAGCCATGAGGGCAAGGCCCACCAGTCCAGCGCCGATCACGCGCCGCCGTCCGCCCCCGCTGCGGCGTGCGGCCTCCGCCAGCAGGAGAGCCACGAGGGGGACGAGCATCACGGAGCCGAGGACGTGGCCGTGCATCGTGACCGTCTGGGCGGCGACGGCCGCGATCCACCAGCGCGCCCGACCCGAGGTCCAGGCCCTCCACGCGGCCGCGAGCGCCAGCGCGCTGGACAGGGCGATGATGTTCGGGTTCCAGATGAAGGTCGGTTCCTCGATCGCGCTGGCCGAGACTGCCATGAGGCCGGCTGCGACGATGGCCGCGACCGGCCCCGCCATGGCACGGGCCAGCCACCACACCACCGCCACGGCGGTCACCCCGGCCACCGCGATCGCGCCCACGACGGCCAGCGGGTCCGCCCCGAGGACGGCAGCGACCGGCGCCAGCAGGTAGTAGTAGAGGACGCCGTGGTGGAAGTTCCCGATCGAGGTGGGGGGCCCGAGCAGCGGCACCACGCCGTCCTGCACGAACGCACGGAGCACGAGCATGTCATGGCCCTGGTCGGCGTCCCACTGCCCGCGGGTGGGCAGGTCGACGAACCGCAGCACGGCCGCGATGGCGACGATCGCGAGGAGTGCGGCGCGCTCCGCGGCGGTCGGACCCGGGGACTCGGCCGGGTGGCGGTCCGGGCGATCGATCGTCTGGCTCATGCCGGCTCTACCGGCGAGGCCGCGCGCGACCGAGGATCAGCGTCCGCCGTTGGACCGCTCGCCACGTCCCGCCGTGTAGCCGCCGCCCAGGACCGGCTCGATGAGCCCGTAACGGCCGTCGTTCCGCCGGTACAGGACGTTGACGTGCTCGTTCTCGGCGTTGACGAAGACGAAGAACGCGTGCCCGAGGTCCTCGAGCTGGGCGATGGCGTCCTCCTCGAACATCGGCTCCATCGCGAATCGCTTGGTCTTCACGATCCGGCTGTCGCGCGCGCGCTCGGCGGTCCCGTCCGCGAGCCGGCGCAGGATCTCCTTCTCCTCGACCGGTCGAGCGCGCAGCCGCGGCTTCTCCTTGTGATCCACCGCCTGCCGCTCGATCTTGTCGATCACGGTGTCGATGCCGGCCTGGTGGCTGGCTGCGGCCGCATGGCCGCGCAGGGTCTGGCCGTCGATGACCAGGGTGACCTCGACGAGGTGCGAGTCGTCCGTGCTCCGGTGCTGCTCCTGGGACAGTTCGACGATCGCATCCGTGCGGTCGTCGAGAAAGCGCTCGAGCCGCCGCAGGCGCTTCTCGGCGTAGCGACGGACGCGGTCGGACACCTCCAGGTTCTTGCCCTTGACGATCGTGCGCATCGATGCCTCCACGCGGCTGCGGCCAGCTGCTCCGGGCTGACGCTCGTCGCCCGAGTATGAACGAGGTGGGGTGCCGAGGGCCGAGGCGTCTCAGCGTTCGCGCGCCACCGTCACGGCGGACACGGCGAGCGCGCCGGCCTCGAGCAGCGGCCGCGCGCAGGCCGACAGGGTCGCGCCCGTCGTCACGACGTCGTCGACGAGGACGATCCACCGACCAGCCAGCAGGCGCTGCGGTGTCGTGGCCGAGGGTGGCCGTCGCAGGGCGAACGCCCCGTGGACGTTCCCGGCGCGCGCGTCCCGGTCCAGGTCGAACTGCGCCGTCGTCGCGCGGACGCGCTCGAGGATCGGCGCCACCGGCAGTCCCAGCTCGCTCCCCGCGGCAGCGGCCAGGAGGGCGGCCTGGTCATAGCCGCGGCGGCGGAGCCGATCGGCATGGACCGGAACGGGGACCAGGGCGTCGCCGCCGGCGGCCACGCGTCGCCAGCGCCGGGCGATGGCCGCCCCCAGCGGCTCGGCCAGGCGCCGCTCGCCGCTGTACTTCAGCTCGTGCAGGGCGCGCCGGACCGTGCCGCCGAACGCGGCGCACCACTCCAGCTGGACGATGTCCGGCGGCAGGTCCGCCGGGAGGCCGATCGGCACGCCCGGCGGCAGCGCCAGGCGAGCGTCCAGCGCGGGCGCGCACCGAGGGCACACCGCCGCGCCCTCGCGGCCGCACCCCGCGCACCGCGGCGGCAGGGCGAGATCCAGCACGCGACCCAGCACCGACACCATGGCCGACAATCCTGCGCGCCTGCGCTTATCGGCCGCTCACCGCCTACCGCCCTCAGCTCCGCGGCTCCAGCCTGATCAGGTCGCCGACTTGCGTCCCGGATGCTCCGATCGTGCCCGCCGCCACCTCCAGCACGCCACGCGCCCCGCGAACCAGCGGGACCAGTCCCCGCCACGGCGGCAGCGCGCCGTGCAACGCGACCACCGGCCATGCCCCGTCCTCGCCGGGCCGCCCCAGGAACACCGCGTCGATCGGGAAGCGCATGAACATCATGTGGATCCCATTCGAGTCAGGCAGCCAGAGTCCGTGGCCCGGCGCGAGCGAGTCGCGACCCATGAGGCCCATGAACTTGCCCCACAGCCCGTCGGCCGTCTCGAGTCGCTCGGCGAGGAGCGTCCCTCGGCTGGCGTTCCGCGCGAGGAGCGGGGCGGGCGCCGGGCGGTGAGGCGTCAGGTGCCCAGGTTCACGACGATCAGGATGACCGCCGGGCCCAGGATGACGATGAACAGCGACGGGAAGATGCAGCCGACCAGCGGGAAGAGCATCTTGATCGGCGCCTTGGCGGCCATCTCCTCCGCGCGCTGGCGGCGCTCGATCCGGAGCTGCTCGGGCTGGACCTGGAGGACCTTGGAGATCGACACGCCGAGCTGCTCGGCCTGGATGATCGCGCCGATGAAGTTCGTGAGCGGCGGCACTTCCGTGCGCGGGATGATGTCGCGGAGCGACTCGCGCCGGCTCTTGCCCACGCGGATCTCGGCCAGCGCCCGCCGGAACTCGTCCGTGAGCGGCCCCTTGAGCTTCTCCACGACCTTGGCGAGCGCGCCGTCGAACCCGAGCCCGGCCCGGACGGAGATGGTGAGCAGGTCCAGTGGTTTCTCCCGAGCCGTGTGACAGGTGGCACCAGCGGGAACGGTGCTCACGATGAGAAGCAGCCGCGGCCGCGTCAATCCATGCAGAACCGCCGGTCCGAGAACCGGCGGTCCCTTTCGTCAGCGAGAGCGGTCGAACCTAGACCGAGTTGCCGATGGTCCTGAGGATGCCGCTGATCTGGCCGCCGAGGAAGATCAGGGCGACGATCGCGACGATGGCGATGAGGGCGAGGATCAGCGCGTACTCCGCGAGACCCTGGCCTTCCTCGTCACGACGGATGAGCTGGATGAGAGCGGTGAAGATGGACATTGTTGGACGGTACCTCCTTTCCACGGGACTCCCGGCATCGCAGGGGACGGCTCACGGTACGCACGCCCCGCCCGGGTGTAAATACGGGGAACGGATGGGAGTGGTGCGTCCACGCAGCGCAGGGGAGAGCGGAACCCGCGCCGCGCTCAGGGACCTCCCGTGGCCGACTCGATCAGCATCGTGATCAGCTGGATGACGTCCGCCAGGACCGGGCCGAGGACCACCAGGGTCACCAGCGTGACGAGCGCCGAGCCCCCGAGGATCAGGCCGTACTCGACGACGCCCTGACCGCGAGCTCTCAGGCGGTCACGAAGCCCATGAGTCATCGGTCCGCCCCGGACATGAAGCCGCCGATCAGTCCTCGGGCATCCGGATCCAGCCCTGGCGCATCGCATAGACGACCGCCTGGGTCCGGTCGTTGACCGACAGCTTGCGCAGGATCGAGCTCATGTGGTTCTTGACCGTCTGCTCGCTGATCGACAGCGCGTAGGCGACCTGCTTGTTGGTCATGCCCTGCGCGATGTTGTCGAGGATCTCAACCTCGCGCGGAGAGAGGGGCGCGAAGATCGGCGCCGCCTCCTGGCCGTAGACCGCCAGCTCGCGGAACTCCTTGAGGACACGCGACGCCACCGCCGGCTTCGAGAACACCTTGTCGTTGATCAGGTACTCGCCGGAGGAGACGCGGCGGATGATCGTGACGAGGTCGTCCGGGCCAACGTCCTTGAGGATGAACGCCGCCGCGCCCGCCTTGATCGCGTCGAACAGCGCGTCCTCGTCCTCGCTCTGGGCCAGGACGATGATCCCGGTCGAGGGCAGCTCCCGCTTGATCCGTTGCGTCGTCTCGATCCCGCCCGGCGCCGGCAGCGAGAGGTCCATGAGGATGATGTCCGGCGAGGTCTCGAGCGCGCGGTCGATCGCGCTTCGGCTGTCATCCGCCTCGGCCACGATGTCGAAGTCCGGCTCGCGACCCAGGATGTTCGCGATCCCGACGCGGAAGAGCGCGTGGTCATCGACGATCAGGATCCTCGTCGGCTCGTCGATCGAGCGGCGATCGGGACCGCCCCGCCGGCGGTCGGGCCCGGTGTAGTCCATCGCGCTCATCTGCTCTCCTCTGTCCCCATCGGGCTCCCGAGCCGCATGACCGTGCCTCCCATGGGCGAGATCGCACGTGCTGGTGGTGCTGTACCCGACGGCCGCCCTCGCCTTGGGCGCGAGTACCTCGAAGCGGCCGGCGATCGCGTCCGCGCCGGCGCGAGTGGGTCCATCTGCCGGGGAGTATAGGCGGCGGCCATCACGGGCAGACGATCTCCCACACACGCGTTGTCGGTCAGCGGGTCGATCCGAAGGCCGCTGCGCGCTCCGCCCGACGTGGGCAGGGGCGGCAGGTCGACCTCACGGAAGCACTCGCTCCCGGGACTGCCGGCGTCAAGGTCCGCCGGCCAGTGGCGATGCTCCGTCCCCTCCACCACGAGCAGGCGCGTGCCGGAGAACGACCGAGCCAGGTCGACGACCGATCCGGGTGGCTCGTCGGGCAGCGCCAGCGCCGGGACATCGGCCGTCTCGGACAGCCAGATCGGGAAGTTGGTGATCACCGGCTCGTCGGCGCTTAGCGGCAGGCCGGCCGACGCGAGCCTGGTCCGGAGCTCCGTGTACCGGACCTCCGTCGCGCGCGAGTCGGCACCGAAGGCGGGCAGGACAGCGAGCGTGAACAGCAGTCCGCCGAACACGGTCAGCGCCGGGCCGAGCCAGGCCACCGGGCGGGTCCAGCCCCGGAACCGCCCGATCCGGACGATCAGCGCGTCCAGCGCCAGCAGACAGCTGACGATCAGCAGCACGTGCACCGCACCCGCGGCGTGGAGAAACGTGCCCCACGTGGTCGCGACCGGGAAGAGGAGGCTGGTCACGAGGAACACCAGGGCGCTGAAGACGACCAGCGGCCGGAGCGCGTGAGCCCGGCCCTGCCACGGCAGAGCGACGAGACCGATCAGCGAGATCGGCACCCCGAGCAGCAGCAGGACGTTCAACAGGTTGTGGAGGACGCCGGTCACGCGCAGCTCGAACAGCCGCGCGGGACCCGCCGCAAGGTAGCGGGCCAGGGTCGGCTCCGCTGACCAGGCGAAGATGTCGCGGCCGTCGAGGCTGAGCGCGTTGGTCAGCGCCTGCCCAGGCAGCGGGCTCCCGAACACGACCCAGTCGCGGATCGCCCACGGCGCGAACACGAGACCGGCGATCAGCGCCGTGACCGCGATCGTGGCCACGCGGCGCTCCCACGTCAGGCGCAGGCAGGTCCATGCGATCGCAGCCCAGGTGAGCGCCAGCCACGCCGCCTCGTTCCGCGTCCAGGCGGCCAGTCCAAGCACGACGCCCAGCGCCACGACCCTAAGATCGAGGGGCCGAGGGCCCGCCGGCTCGCGAACGATCCGTGCCATCAGCAGGCAGGCCGTCAGCGACAGCGCCGCGAACGGCATGGTCGAGTCCGGCAGCGCCGAGTGCAGCACGAGCGGCAGGTAGACCGCCGCGCTCAGTCCCACCCCCAGCGCGAACACCCTGGCGCGCCCGTCGGGAAGCTGCCGTTCTGCCGCCACGTCCGCGGCCAGGCGCCAGGCGAGGACCGGCACGAGCGCGCCGATGAGCACGGAGCTGACCTGGGCGGCCGCGAAGCTGTGCCCGAAGAGGGCCATCGGGATCGCGGCGAGGAACGTCGGCAGCGGCAGCCACACCTCGAACGCAGGCCGTGGGAAGACGAGCGGCGGCGTGCCGTAGCTCCAGAGGGCGTCGCTGACGAGGCCCCGTCCTTCGAGCAGGTTGCGGGCCACGCCCACGTAGTAGGCCGTGTCCTCCGGCCGGGGAAACACGATCATCGAGGCCGCGTGCGCCCGAACGACCAGCGCCACGACGAAGACCGCCGCCACGGAGCCCAGCTGCCCACGGTTCACGGGACGACGCCGCCGAGCGCAACGGCGCAACGGCTGTCGCCGGGCGTGACGCAGATCGGGTAGAGCGCCAGCCGAGGAGTCCCGCCGTCGTCGGCGGGAACGCTGTAGACGGCCCCGCCGATCCAGGCGGGCCTCGCCTCCCCCCTCAATACCGGCATCAACGCCGGCACGAGAGCGTCTCGCTCGAGCACGAGCCAGCGGGTCCCGTAGGCGCGGGCCACCGCCTCGACGGTGTCGATCGGATCGTTCGGGGTGACGACGCCGCCCCGTCCCGTGAAGTACTTGAAGCCAGCTGCGTCAATCGTCAGCAGCCGCTCATCCCGGGCGACGCCCCTGCGATCCAGCTCGAGCGCGAGGGCCAGGCGGGGCTGGCGACTGGCATCCCACGCCTCGTGCACGGGCAGCGTGTACAACGCCGCCGTGACCACCACGAAGCCCACGACCAGGCCCACGAACAGCGGCGTCGCCGTCCCGTCCTGCCAGCCGCTTCGACGAGTGGCGAGCCATGCGACGAGCGCGGCGACGCCTTCCAGGGCGACGATGTAGGCGTGCGATCCCAGCCCCACGGCGCTGTGGATGAACGTTCCGCCCGGGACGTGGAGCGGGTAGAGGAGCGCCGCTCCGAGGAACACGAGGAGCATGTAGACCAGCCACGGCCGGAACTCGATGGAGTGCCGCCGACGCCAGCCGCCGACGAGCACGAACGGCAGCAGGACGATCGAGCAGATGATGACCGCGAACTGGCCGAACGCCGCGACGAGACCGCCCAGGCGACTGGCCAGAATGGGCCCGGGACCCTGTGCCAGGAACCGGCCCAGGGACGGGTCCGCCGTGATGCTGTTCCACTCCTCGATCGTCCGGATCCAGAGGGCGTAGCCGGACGAGCTGGTGGGCGACAGGGACCCGAAGACGGCCAGCTGGCGGAGGTACCAGGGGCCCATCACGAGCAGGTACAGGCCGGCGCAGGCGAACGCGGCGGACCACGGGATCCGTGCCGGCACCGCGCCGCGCCGGGCGCGCCATCGATCCCAGGCGAAGAGCGCGGCGAGCGCGGCGCCGGCGAGGAGGCCGTCGTTGCGCGCCAGGGAGACCAGCCCAACGAGCAGCCCCGCCAGGGCGAAGGCGAGGGGCTGTCCCTTGAGGCCCCTGGCGGCGAGCCACAGCGTGGCGGCGATGAGCGGCTGCAGGAGCGCGAAGTTCTCCGGCTGCGGCATGAACACGGTGCCGGCCGCCGGGATGGCGGCCAGGATGGCTGCTCCCCACTGAACCTCCCTCCGCGCCCCGGCGTCTCGGGCGATCGCGAACGTCATCGGCGCCGTCACGGCGCCGATGAGCGCAAGCGGGACCGCCGAGGCGAACGCGGTCGGACCGAGGAGCAGGATGAATGGCGCCTGGATGAACGAGGAGAGCGGCAGCCAGTGGGCGTTTGCCGGCACCGGCAGGGCCGGGTTGGCTGGGATGTCGCCGCCGACCTCGGCGAAGATCCAGACGAAGTCGAGCTCCAGCCGGCCGGTCGAGGCCAGCGCGCGCGCCACGTCGACGTAGTAGTAGGAATCGGGGTACGCCGGGTCCGGATACAGGGCGAGGAGGATCAGCCGGACGACAAGGGCGAGCCCGTACAGGAGCAGAAACGGTCGCACCGCGGTGCAGGGTATCACCGCGATTCGGCCACTCAGACCCGTGCCCACGGTCGGGCACCAGCCTCGACCCAGCCACAGGGCGACCGCCACCGGGCTCGCCGCCCGCCGCGACGACTCTAGGATGCACGCGTGATGCACGGCGCCTCGACGCGCGACCGGCCTCGTCTGGTTCCGGACGGTCGGGTCCAATGAGGAAGTTGCTCCGCCTGGCCGTGTTTGCAGCGGCTGCGGTGGGCGGGCTCGCGGGGCTTGGCGTGCTGGCGATCCATCTCGGAAGCGATCCGCTGGCGGATGCGCGCGCCTACTACGACGCGGCATCCCGCCTCAATGCCGGCCAGCCCCTGTACCCTGTCTCCGGCGACATCGACCGAGCCGAGTTCTATCGGTACCCGCCCCTCCTGGCCATCGTCGTTCGGCCGTTCGCGATGCTTCCCTATCCCGTCTTCGCCGTGCTGTGGGAGGCCGCGATCGTTGCTGCCTTTGGCGCGACCCTCTGGCGGCTGGGGCTACGGCGCCCTTCCACCTGGCTCCTGACCAGCATCCTGGCCTGGTCGATCACCTGGGCGATCTCGATCGGTCAGGCGCAGGTTCTCGTGACGTGGCTGGTTGCCACGGGCTCGCCACTCGGCATCGCGTTGGCCGGCCAGATGAAGCTCTTTCCGGGCCTCGTGGCTCTCTACTGGCTCGGACGCCGCGACTGGCCGGCACTCAGCCGCTTCGTCGCCTTCTCCCTCGCTCTCGTGGCCGTCCAGCTCGCGCTCGAACCGCGCGGGTCGATGGACTTCCTGGCGCTCACGAACCTGGATCAGGTCGGCCAGGTACGCAACTTCTCGCCCTACGCCGTCTCACCGGAGCTGTGGCTGGCGCTGGCGCTCGCCGGAATGCTCGCCACGCTTGCGCTGGCACGGACTCGGTGGGGATGGGCAGCCGCGGTGGCGTTCAGCACGCTGGTCACGCCGAGGCTCCTGCTCTACATGCTCGGCACGCTGCTGACGGCGCTGCGACGACCCTCGGACACCGGACGGCCGGAGCCGGCGGTGAGAGACCGCGCGCCCGATCGCCTGGCGGAGCGCTCGTGACCGGTGCGCCACCCGCGCTGCTCGATCTCCAGCTGGAGCAAACTGGCCGGGATCTGATCGGACCGGGTCGGGCGCCGGTAGGTGTAGTGGCCGTAGAAGCGGCCGGCGAGGCCAGCGACCCGAGTCGACCCGATCTCCGGCCCGGCGAACCGCAACTCCGAGAGTGACCCTCGAGCTGCAGGGGCTCTGCCTCGGCACGGTCGAGCAGGCCCATCAGGGCGCTCGCATCGCCTTGCCAGCCGCGGATGCCGAGCCCGATCGTGCTCCGCGAAGGCTCGTCCAGCTGCCCCACCAGCTGTTCCGCCAGTGCGAAGTCGCACGTGCGAGCGCCAGCTCGACGGCTCCCACTCCCGCCAGCCTCGAGGACGCGGCCGCCATGACCTCACCGGTCAGCGGCGCGAGACGTGGCGCAATGGGTCGATTTCCACCCCGCGCGGCAGGGACGCGACTTGACATGACCCCATGGGATCTAGACTGCGCCGGTGTCAACGTCCGTCACGCTGATCCTGCCCGCGTACAACGAGGCCGCCCGGCTGGGCCCGGCGCTCGACGAGCTGTTCGCCTGGCTGGATGGCGACGGCCGCTCGCTGGCCGGTCTGGCCGTCCTCGTCGTGGACGACGGGAGCTCCGATGGAACGGCCGATCTCGTCCGCGCCCGGCCCGAGGCCCGCTGCGGACCCGGAACACGGCCCCGCCTACGGGTTCTCACGGTGCCCCACCGCGGCAAGGGCTCCGCGGTGCGTGCCGGGATGCTGGCAGGGGAGGGCGACTACCTCGTCTTCACCGACGCGGACATGGCGACGCCGCCCGATGAGCTGCCGAAGCTGCTGAAGGCGCTCGACTCGGCGGACGTGGCGCTCGGCAGCCGCATCCAGCCGGATGGATCGGACATGCGCGCGAGCCAGCCGGCCCTCCGCAGGCTGCTCGGCCGGATGTTCCACCTGCTCGCGTCCGTGTGGGTGGTCGGTCCGGTCCAGGACACCCAGTGCGGGTTCAAGGGCTTCACGCGGCCCGTCGCGCGCGACCTGTTCAGCCTGCAACGCGTGACCAGCATCGTCTTCGACGTCGAGCTCATACACCTGGCGCGCCGGCGGGGCTACCGGATCGAGATCGCGCCGATCCAGTGGGCGGACCGGCTCGGGTCGAGGATGCGGGCGCGTCCCGGGCTTGCCCTGCGGGTCGCCTGGGACCTGTTCCGCATCCCCCTGATCCACCGGCAGGTCCGTCGCGTCCGTGCGGGAGTCTCGACGCCCCAGCCAGATTCCCCGGTCGGGCCTGCGGAGATCGAGCGTCCGCTCGACTGACCCCATGACGCTCGTCCGCGCCGTGATCCGGGTGCTGGCTCTCCCGCTGCTGGTCGCCTCCCTGGGGGCTGTCCTCGCCTCCGCCGGGGCGACCCTGGGGTACGACTTCCAGGCATACGTGCAGGCCGCCCGGCGGCTCCTCGACGGAGCGCCGCTGTACGACCGCTCGGTCGACCTCGCCGGCGGCTTCGCGATCTACCTGTACCCACCGCCCTTCGCCCTCGCCTTCGTGCCGTTCGCCCTCCTGCCGGAGATGGTGGGAACCTGGGTCTGGACCGCCCTCCTGGTCGGCTGCCTGCTTGGGGCGGTAGCGCTCCTGCCGGTCCGGCGGGAGATTCGCTGGCTGGTGCTCCTGCTGGCGGCGGTCGACTGGCCGGTCCTGTACGGGGTAAAGCTCGGGCAGGTGGGGCCACTGCTCCTGCTGCTGTTCGCGCTCGGCTGGCGGTGGCTGGATCGGGATCGCGCCCTGGGTGCGTCGGCGGCGGCCGGCGCCATCGTCAAGGTTCAGCCCGGGTTGCTGCTCGGCTGGGCATGGCTGACGGGCCGTCGTCGCGCCGCGGGCACGGGCATCGCCATCGTCGTCTTTGCGGCCGGCGTCGCGACGCTCGCCACCGGTCCCGGGGCGTGGTTCGACTACCTCGCCCTGATCGGCCGCGTCAGCTCACCGATCACCACGCCGCATAACTTCACGCCCGGTGCAATCGCCTGGCAGGCGGGCGTTCCGGAACCGCTCGCGGCCGTGACCCAAGCGGCGGCAATGCTGGGAACGGCGCTCGCGGTGCTGGCCGCAATCCGCTGGACATCCGCAGAGGTCAGCTACCTTGCGACCGTCGTCGCGACGCAGCTGCTCTCCCCGCTGCTCTGGGACCACTACGCGATCGTGCTGTTGCTGCCTGTTGCCTGGCTGCTCGAGCGCCGACAGTGGTGGGCTGCCGCGATCCCGCTCGCGACGTCACTGCCGCTGGTCATGATCGCGCCCGCATTCACCTACCCGATCGTCTTTGCCTTGGGGCTGCTCGGACCGATGGCCGTCGCCCGGTTTGCGGACAATCCCCGGATCGAGGCGCCCGCCACGTTGCGGTTGAGCGGCCACCCGTGATGACGCCCGTCCAGCCAGCCCGCGCGCGAAGGGCGCCAAGTCGCGCGACCGCCGCCGGGCTCGGCCTCGTTGCCTTCGCGGCGATCGTCTACTGGTTCAGCGCTCGCGGCTTCGACTCCGGTCGCCAGGACTTCTTCTACCTGGCCGATGCGTTCCTCCACGGACGGACGTGGTTGGCCACCCCGCCCGGCCCGTTCGACGTCATCGCCGGTGGTGATGGCCGGTGGTACGTGCCCTTCGCGCCGTTCCCGGCGATCGCGTTCATGCCGCTCGTCGCCGTGATCGGCCCGCAGACCGCGGACAACATGGAGTCGGCCATCAACGCCGCGCTTGCGGCGGGCACGGTGGGCCTGTGCTGGATGCTCACCGGGCGGCTCGGCATCGCGAGGCTCGCGGACCGGTCGTGGATCGTGCTGCTGTTCGGCTTCAGCACGGTCCTCTGGTGGGTGACGACGCGGGGCGGCGTGTGGCACAGCGGCCAGCTGATCGCGACGCTTCTCACCCTCGGCTGTCTGGTGGAGCTCTGGGGCCGGCAGCGGGCGATCCTCGTGGGCCTCATGGCCGGCGCGGCGTTCCTCACCCGCGCCCCGCTCGCGCTGGCCGTGCCGTTCTACATGCTCCTGCTGCACCCTTCCAGTCCGACAGCCGCCGCCGACGTCGCCGGCGGTCGCGTTCGAACCGCGCTCGCCCGCTGGCCGATCCGCCAGTGGCTGACCCTCGGCGCCGCCACGCTGCCCGCCATCGGCTTCTTCTTCTGGTACAACGCCGTCCGATTCGGCGACCCCGGCGAGTCCGGCTATGCGCTCGCGTCGCTTCCGGGCTGGCTGGCCGAGCGCCGCGACCAGGGGCTCTTCTCCGTCGCGCACCTCGGCATGAACCTCGAGCTGCTGTTCCTGCACCCGCCGATGCCGATCCCGGAGTTCCCGTACTTCAAGCCAAGCGGCCTGGGGATGTCCGTGCTGCTCACGAGCCCGGGGCTGCTCCTCGCGGTCCGGGCGCCGTGGCGGTCGCCCAGGACGTGGTGGCTGCTGGGGGCCGCGGTCCTCGTCCTCGTCCCGACGCTCCTCTATTACGGCGGGGGATGGCTGCAGTACGGCTACCGCTACTTCCTCGACTCCATTCCGTTCGTCGTCGCCCTCGCCGGCCTCGCGGTCGCGCGTCACGGGCTCGGCTGGATCGGCGCCGGCCTGATCCTGTTCGGCGTGCTCGTCAACCTTGGCGGGGTGTACTGGGTGGCACGGGTCTGACGCGGGCTCCGGACGCTGGCTCCGCAGGCTCCGGCCCGCCGCCGGGTATCCTGCCCTGACTGACCCTCCGCCGGCGCATCGGCCGCCGGCCCATCGGGACCCTGCCCCCATGCGTCGGTCCAGCCTCGTCTACCTCATCTTCATCCTGTCCGGTGCCGCCGGGCTCATCTACGAGATCGTCTGGGCGCGCCAGCTGGTGCTCGTGTTCGGCAACACGACGCAGGCCGTGTCCGCGATCCTGACGGGCTTCTTCGGCGGGATGGCGATCGGCAGCGTGGCGGGCGGGCGGCTGGCCGATCGGGTCCGGTCGCCGCTGCGCCTGTACGGCGTTCTCGAGCTCGCCCTCGTCGTCGTCGTCCTGCTCACGCCGCTGACGTTCCAGGCCATCCACGAGCTCTATCGCGGCGCCTACGGGGCCCTGCAGGGTCAGCCGCAGGTCCTGTCGCTGCTGCGCTTCGCACTCGCGCTCCTCGCGCTGGGGCCGGCCACGGTGATGATGGGCGCGACCCTGCCGACGCTCGTGCGCCACCTGTCCGGCGGGCCGCATCACCTCAGCCGGGCCTTCGGGCGCCTGTACGCCGCCAACACCGTGGGGGCGATCGTCGGCACGCTCCTGAGCGGGCTCGTGCTGATCGAGCTGCTGGGCCTGACGGGCGCGCTCATCGTCGGCGCCACCGCCTCCGGCGTCGCCGGTGTCGTCGCGCTGGCGCTTGCGAGGGGCGAGCCGCTGCCCGACCAGGCGCCCGACCCGGCGCCCGAGGTGGCGGTCGCCCCCGGCTACCGGCCCTCCCCGACCGAGGGCGAAGGCGTGCCCGTGCCGCGCCCCACCGTGGCGCTCCTCGTCGCGTTCGTGTCCGGCCTGACGTCGCTCGGCTACCAGACGCTGTGGACGCGGCTCCTCGCCTCCGGCACGGGCGGATCGACTTACGTGTTCACGATGATCCTGGGCGTCTTTCTGACCGGGATCGCGATCGGGGCGGTCATCTTCAGCCTGACCCGGGGCAGGCTGCGGAGCCCGATCGCGCTCCTCGCCGCCTCGCAGCTCGCGGTGGCGCTCCTCGCGCTGCTGGGCCTCGTCAACGTCATCGCCCGGCCGCAGCCGCTGGACCCGTTCTTCGCGCTCGACGTGCTGGGCGAGCTCTGGGGAGCCGTCCTCCTGGTCGTCCTGCCGGCCACGATCGTCATGGGTCTCGCGTTTCCGGCGGCCTCAGCGCTGCTCCCCGATCGCCGCGGCCACGTCGCGACGGAGACGGGCCACCTGCTGGCGGCCAACACGACCGGTGCGATCTGCGGCACGTTCCTGATCCCGTTCTTCGTCATCCCGGCGATCGGTTCTCCCAGCGCGGTGATCGGGCTGGCGCTGATCAACGTCGCGACGGCCCTCGTCCTGGCTGCCGGGCGCCTGCGGGGCGTGCCGCGCGTGGGGCTCGCCGGCGCCGGCGCCGCGATCGGGCTGGCACTGGCGGTCGCATTGGCGACCCCCGGCCTCGTGGTCGACCCCGGGGAGGCTCGCATCCGCGGGGCGAACGGGGTGATCGAGGCTCAGGCCGAGGACGAGATCGCGTCGGTCCAGGCCGGGCGCGCCGGTGGCGCGCAGCACCTCTGGGTCGCCGGGACGTCGATGACGCTGCTGACCGTCGATGCCCGGCTGATGCCGATCCTGCCGCTGATGATGCGCCCGGAGTCCGAGACCGCCCTGACCGTCGCGTTCGGCATGGGGTCGTCGTTCCGGACCGCGCTCATCGCCGGGCTGGAGGTCGACGCGGTGGAACTCGTCCCTTCGGTGCCGCAGATGTTCGGCCGGTTCTACCCGGACGCGGCGACCGTGCTCTCGAACCCGCGGGCGGACGTGATCGTCGCCGACGGCCGAAACCACGTCGAGCTGACCGATCGCCGCTACGACATCATCGTCACGGATCCGCCACCGCCGATCGAGAGCGCCGGCGTGTCCGTCATCTCGTCGTACGAGTACTACCTGGCCGGGCGCGACCGCCTGAACGACGGCGGGGTGATGATGCAGTGGATGCCGTACGGGCAGACGCTCGACGAGTTCAAGGCCCATGTCCGGAGCTTCCGGGCGGCGTGGCCGAACGTGATGGTGGCGTTCGGACCGGGTGGCTACGGCTTCCTCATGCTCGGCTCCGAGACGCCGCTCGAGCTGCGCGACGAGACGATGCGCGAGGTGCTCGAGCGGCCCGGCGTGCTGGAGGACCTGTCCGGCGCCTACGACTCGCCGGAGTCGACCGTCGAGGGCTGGATCGCGCGGATCCGCTCGCTCGTCTGGATCGAGGGCGACGAGGTGGAGCGGTTCGTGGGCGATGGCCCGCTCATCACGGACGACCGGCCCTTGCCCGAGTACTTCCTCCTTCGCCGGCTGTTCCAGACGGAGTCGCCGCGTGTCACGCCGAGCCTGCTCCTCCAGCTCGCTCCCGCCTGAGGTCCGTTGCGCCAGCAACGGTTCGTGGGGAAGTCGTCTAGGCTTCAGGGGTGACCTCAGCCCTTCAGGCGGAGCCTGCCTGCCCCGGCACCGGGCCCGCAGCCGAATCCGCGACCGCCCCGCCGCGGCGCCTGCGCGCCGAGCGCCGGTCATTCGACTCGATCGATCCAGCGACGTGGGGGCGTCTGGCCGGCGCCAATCCCTGGGCCACGCCGTTCTCCAGCTGGGGCTTCCACCGGGCCTGGTGGGACGCCTACGGGGAGACCGCCCACGACCAGACCGTGGTGGTCGCCGACGGGGACGCGGGACCGGCTGCCGAGCCGGTCGCGATCGTCCCGCTCATGCACCGCCATCAGGTGGAGCCCACCGACCCGGAGCGCCACACGACGATGCGACACGCGTCCGGCGCCGAGCTGACGCCGGTCGAGCCTCACGCCAAGGCCGTCTTCTTCGGTGCCTCGTACCACGCCGACTACGCGACCGTGCTCACGGCGCTGGAGGACCTGACGGCCGTGTCGGACGCGCTGGTCGCGCATCTCGCGGCGCGCGAACCGGCCGGTGAGACGCACCCGATGCCCTGGGACGTCGTGGACCTGCGCCGGCTGCGCTGCGGCGATCCGGCCGGTGACGCGCTGGCAGCTGCCTTCGGCCGGCGGGAGATGGCCGAGGGCTGGACGCTCAACGTCGAGCGCGAGGACGTGTGTCCGGTCGTCACGCTGCCCGAGGGAGCGGACCTCGATGGGTACCTGGCGACGCTCGACAAGAAGGCGCGGCACGAGATCCGGCGCAAGGTCCGCCGCGCCGCCTCGGCCGGTGAGATCGCGCTCGAGGACTCGGCCGATCCGGTCGCCGACCTGGAGGCATTCATCGAGCTGCACCAGCGGCGCTGGGGCGACGACGGCCTGTTCAAGCCCGGGCCCGGCGGTGACGCCGGCCGGGTCTTCTTCCGCCGGCTGTTCGAGCTCCTCGGCGTCGACGGCGGGGTCGGGCTGGCCTTCCTGCGCGTCGGCGACCGGCGCGTCGCCGCGGGCATCCATCTCGAGGTCGAGGACGGGTTCCTCTACTACAACGCGGGGGTCGATCCGGACGCCCGGGAGCTGTCACCGGGCGTCGTGATGGTGGCGATGTACGTCGAGCGCGCGCTGACCGCCGGCAAGCGGCGCCTGGACTTCCTGCGTGGCCATGAGTCGTACAAGTACGAGTGGGGCGCGGTCGACGAACCCATCCAGCGGTTGCTCGTCCGACGGAGGGACGGCTGACATGGGTGCACCGAAGGCGGGCAATGGCTGCCTCGCGCCGGTGGAGCGCCTGCCGCTCCCCGGCGGCTCCCGCGTGCGGGTCGTCGAGGTCCTCGCCACCGGCACGAACGGCGGCGCACAGGAGCATCTCTTCAACCTGGTGACGCGGATCGACCGGGCGCGCTACGACGTCTCGGTCGTCGCGCTATCGCCTGGCAGCGCGGTCCGGAAGCTGCAGCGTGCCGGCGTCCATGTCCTGGTCATCGACGAGCCGGACGACGCCGTCGCCGTCGGCGCCCTCTCTGCCCACCTCGCGGAAGTCCGGCCGGACGTCATCCACAACCACATGTACCGGGCGGAGACCGTCGGGACGCGCGCGGCGATGGCGCTCGGCGGCATCGGCCACCGTCGGCCGTACGTCGTGGGCACGGTCCACTCGTCCCGCTTCCGATCGCGCGATGACCGGGACGAGCTGCGACGGCTGACGCCGGAGATGGATCGGCTCATCGTGGTCTCCGATGCGATCGTCCGCAAGATCCACGCCGAGGGCCGTGCGACGGTGCCGGTCGAGCTCATCTACAACGGCGTGGACCTCGACCGCTACGACCACCAGGAGCCGTGCTGCACGCTCCGCGACGAGTACGGCATGGAACCGGGTGCCGTGCTGGTCGGCGTGGTCGCCCGGCTCGAGCCGGAGAAGGGCCACCCCACCCTGCTGGAGGCCTGGCCGCTGGTGCTGCGGCAGGTGCCGAACGCGCATCTCGTGATCGTCGGCGAGGGCTCCCGCCGGGAGGCGCTCGAGGCGCAGGCACGGGAGCTCCGGATCGCGCACCGGGTCGTGTTCACCGGCCGTCGTGACGACGTGCCGGCGGTCACCGCGGCGCTGGACTGCGCGGTGCTCCCGTCCTACCGGGAGGCGCAGGGACTGACCATCCTCGAGGCGATGGCGCTCTCCCGACCGGTCGTGGCGAGCAACGTCGGCGGGATCCCGGAGATGATCGAGGACGGCGTCACGGGGCTGCTCGTGCCCCCGCACGACGCCGCCGCGCTCGGCGCGGCGATCGGGCGCGTGCTGCTCGACCATCAGCTGGCGGACATGATCGGGCGGGCGGGCCATGACATGGTTCACGACCGGTTCTGCATCGAGCTGATGGCGCGTGCGATCGCCGCGATCTACGACGAGGGCGCCAGGGCCGTGCGGCTGTCCGAGGTCGCCGCGGGCTAGCCGTCGTACCACGGGGCCGGGTGCGTGCGTGCCCCGGGCGCGTAGCATCGATGGTCATGATCCACCCCGGTGGCCCGGCATGACCCTTGGCGCCCTGTGGGCGTTCCTCGCGGTCGCCCTGCCCGTCCTGGCGGCGCTGCTGGCCAACCTGCCGAGCGTGGACCTCGCGTACCACCTGCGCGCCGGCGCTCTGTTCCTCGACACGGGGCGTGTGCCGGCGGTGGACACGTTCACGTTCACGGCGGCGGGTCAGCCGTGGCTCAACCAGCAGTGGGGCGCCCAGGCGCTGCTCGCGGCGACGTACCGGATCGGTGGCTGGACGGGGCTCGTCGTGCTCCGGGCGGTGCTCACCGGGCTGTTCGCGGGACTCGTTTTCGTGGCCTGCCGGCGCCAGGGCATCGACCGCCGCCGGGCGGCATGGCTGACGCTCGCCGCATTCTCGCTGGCGGCCGTCGCGATGGGACTTCGCCCGCAGCTGCTCGGGGTCGTGCTGTTCGCGGTTGTGCTCCTGCTCGTCGTGGAGCGGCGCCGGCACCCCCGGTTGCTGTGGCTCGTACCCCTGCTGGCGATCGCCTGGGCCAACCTGCACGGCAGCTTCTTCCTGGCCCCGGCCCTGCTGGGCCTCGCCTGGCTCGCGGACCTGCACGACCGGCATCCCCGCGCCCGGCTGACGCTCCTCGCCGCCGTCGCGGCGGCCGCCGTCACCCTGGTCAACCCGTGGGGGCCGTCCGTGTGGCTCTATGCGGCCGGCCTGACGACGAACGCGCAGCTGGCCAGCCGGTTGACGGAGTGGCAGCCGACCACCCTCCGCTCCGTGCCGGGCATCGCCTTCTTCGCGTCCGCCCTGCTCCTGGCGGCATGGCTTGCCCGGCGCACCCGCCGGACGCCCTGGCCGGCACTCCTCTGGTTCGCGGCCTTCTTCGCGATCGGGCTGTGGGCCGTTCGCGGGCTCGCCTGGTGGCCCGCCGCAGCGGCGGTCGGGTTCGCGGGGCTGGCCGGGAGCGGGTTCCTGGGGGCGGGCGGTGCGCACGTCACGGGGGACCAGGCCGGCAGGCGCGACATGCCGCGAGCGCTCAACGCCCTCCTGGCGGCGGCGCTCGTCCTCGCCGGGATCGCGCTTCTGCCGGTCTGGCGGCCAACGGACCGGGCGCTCGGGGCACCCGCCGGCGTGGTCGGCAGCGCTCCGCCGGGCATCACCGCGGCCATCCGGGAGCTGGCGCGTCCCGGTGATCGGCTGTACGGCCCGCAACCGTGGGGCTCGTGGTTCGAGCTCGCAATCCCGACGGTCAGCGTGTTCGCGGACTCGCGCTTCGAGCTGTTCCCACCAGGCGTCTGGCTCGACCATGAGGCGATCGCCGTCGGTCGGTCCGGCTGGACCGACGTGCTGGATCGATGGGCGGTCACGATCGTCGTCGCGACGGACGAGGCACCCGGCGGACTCGTGGACCGGTTGCGCGGGAACGACGGCTGGCTGGAGGTGCACGCCGACGGGGACGGCCGCGTGTTCGTCCGGTCGGATCGCGGGTGACCGCCCGTCCGCTACCGTACCCGTGATGGAAGGAGGAGACCCCGTGACCGACGCTGAGGACGAGACCCCGGATCAGCCGCTCAACCGGGAGGAGCGCCGGGCCAGGCGGTTCGGCCGGGCGAACCATGGCGACCCGCACACGGTCCCGGAGCGCAAGAACAATCCGGCCTTCGGGACGGGCGACGACGCGGGCGCCTATGCCGGCCGGCCCGATCAGGACGTCGTGGAGTTGGCAGGCGCCGGAACCGGCGGCGCGACGGAGTCCGACGAGCGGGTCCCCGAGCACGAGGGCCAGCACCGGGGCAACCAGCCCAACAGCTGAGGCGGCGCGGCGCGGCACCGCTCGGAGCCCCAGAAGCGTCAGGATCTCCGGTCAGGCGGGATCGGCGCGAACGATCGGAACGGACCGCGGCCAAGCAGCACGAACGGGCCGGCCAGGACGACGAGGGCCAGCGGGGTGACACCAACGAAGCCGCCGATGGGCCACATGAGCGCCAGGCCATACGCGGCGGCGAGGAGCCAGCGATCGCGCCAGGGCCAGTCGCGTTGCCTCGCGTCGCGCACGAGGACCGCGATCGCCGGCAGGAGGAGGGTGGCATCGTACGCAAAGCCGCGGGGCCCGGCGAACAGCGCCAGGGCGCATGTCAGCGCCCCAGCACGAGGGGCATCCCATGTGCGGACCGGCCCGAGGGCCGAGATGACCAGGGCAAGGCCCACGCCATAGCCGATCAGCGCAGGTCCCACGACCGCGCCAGGTGCGCTGCCCCCCAGGCTGAGCCGTGCCAGCATCGCGGGTAGTCCGAGCGCCTGCCAGCCGACAGACTGGAAGTCGTTCGCAATCGCTGCTCCAACCGTCGCCAGCCATCTTGTCGGCCAGTCGAGCATGCCCCCGGTTGCCGCGACCCCGAGGCCGTAGTGCGCGGCGAGGATCGCGGCCGAGACGATGACCGCCTGCCGAGCCTGGCGCCAGATGGTCATGCCGATGAGCGGGCCACCCAGGTGCGGTCGGTAGGCCGTGAGGCCGATGGCGAGCCCCGCAAGCCGGCCGGACCCGCGCGCCAGTGCCCAGGCTGCGAGCATGGTCAGGATCAACAGGACAGCCGAGTTCTGGCCGGACACGACGCCGGCTGCCGCGGGCGCCCAGGCTGCCGCTCCGAGGAAGGCCCAGCGAAGCGGGATGCCGTAGACGCGGGCACCTACCCAGATCGCTCCGAGCAGGGCGAGCGCCTGGAACCCCACGTGCAGAACCGCGGCGAGGTCATACGGCAGCCACGAGAGCGGGGCGTAGAGAATCGCGAGCCCGGGTGGGTAGAGGAACGCCGTGTTCGGCAATCCCCGGGCTGCCTGATAGCCGGCGATGGCTCCAAGGTCCATGACCGATGGTCCAAACGCGAGCGCGCCGGCGGCGTAGAACGCCGAGAAATCCAGCCAGCCCCGGGCCGGCATGCCGAGAAGCGGCAACCAGACAGCGATCGCCGACGCTGCCAGCCAGAGGCGCGCCCGCCGCGCGGTCCACAGCATTCGCCAGTCGATCACGCGGCGTCCATCGACTCCTGCTCGAGCGAGCGAAACGGCATCGCCGCCGGATGTTGCGAGCCTAGTCCTGCTTGCGGGCGATCGCCCGGCCCAGCTCCTCCTTGTTCATCGAGGAGCGGCCCTTGACCCCCAGCGACTTCGCCCGCTCGAGCAGATCTGCGCGGGAGTTGCCCCGCACGTCCACCCCGCCCGCGGACGGGGTCCGGCTGTCACGGGCCGCTCGCCCGCTCTTGGCCGCCTGCGCGTCCGAGGGGCCCTTCTCCGCCTTCGGCTCCCAGTGGTCGCCCACCTTCTCGAACGAATGCTTGAGCGAGGAGAACGCCGTCCGGTGCGCGCGCTCGCCCTCGCCATACGTCTCGACGGCGCTGTCATGGGTCTTCGCCCAGGTCTCCTGCGCCTTCTTCGGCGATCGCTTGAGCGTCCCCGGGAGATCCTCTTTCCTGGTCGGCATGGGACGTCCTCCGCTTGCGGCCAATGCGGCCATGGGTCGACCGCCATCGTCGGCGGCCGCGGCGATCGGCGTCGTCAACCGCCCCTCCCTCCCGGCTTGCACGTCCGTCGCAGCGTGCAACGCCCCTGCCACGGGCCGTGGGCGGGTGGAGGTGTGACTGCGAACCGCGAAGTGTCACGCTTGGGTGAAAGACGGAGGACGACCATGAAAGACCTCGTCGCGCGCGTCCAGCGCGAGCTGCCAGACACCGATCGCACCCGCTATGACATCGCCTATGAGCGCGGCCGAGCGCAGGCGCGCAGCGGGCTCCTCGTCGGCGGGCTGGCCGTCGGCTCCGCCATCGGCGCCGGCTTGATGTGGCTGCTCGACCCGATCCGGGGATCCGATCGTCGCGCGCAGCTGGCGGCCCGTGTGTCGGGGCTCACGAGCGCCCTCAGCCGGACGGCGACCGCCGCCGTCGGCGACATCCAGAGCCGCGTGCAGGGCGCGCCGGCCGAGCGCGGAACGGACCAGCCGGACGGCGCCGAGGTCGTCGCGGCCCACTCGACGAACGGCTCCCGGTACGGTCAGGGCTACATCGAGGGCTTTGGCCAGACGGTCGACGATCCGGTGGCGCCGGGCTCCAGGGTGCCGGACCCGATCGAGCCGGAGGAGGCGCTCCGCTACGGGGCCTCGGGCCCGGTTGCCGGCGCGGCCGTTGGCTACGACGAGTCGGAGGTCAAGCCGCTCTCCGACGAGGAGCGGGCCACCAACCGCTGAGGAGCGTCGAAGAACCGTCGACACGGACCTCTGCCGAGAAGGACCGTGAGTGCGGGCGTAACGAGCGCGCCGGACACTGCCGGGGTCGGCGGTTCTGACGCCGGGCCTAGATGCGCTCCGACGCCCAGTAGCGCTCGGCAAAGCCGTTGACGCTCCCCAGCTCCGCGGTCTGCCGGCCGTAGGCTCGAACGGCGGCGCCCATCTGGCGCGGGTCGCCGAAGAGTCGCTCGACCTGGCTCTCGTACAGGCGGATGCCCGTGATCTTGCGCTCGAGCTGATCGCCGATGTCCGCGTACTGCGGGGCCAGCCCCACGTCGGACGGCAGGCGCTCCGCCGGGTCGAAGGGCAGGTCCTCCCAGCGCTGGAAGCCGTTCCACCAGGCGTACGGAAAGTCCTCGTAGAACGTCACGATTCCCGTGTAATCGGGACCGGGCATGACCCACCGACGGCCATCCGCCAGGAGGGCCAGTCCCACCTCGCGGCAGAGCTGGTGATCCACGTGATCGCCGAGCCCCAGCGGCAGGTAGACGCGCTGCGGTTCCAGCCGCACGATCTCGCGGCGGAGGACGTCGAGCGGCGTCTCGTCGTCCTCGCGCGGCCGGCCGAGCAGCTGGTCGTCGCCCTGGTAGCCGCGGAAGACGGCGTCCGGCAGGTCGAGGAAGACGATCGACGCCTCGGCGAAGAGGGCGTACCGCTCGTCCTCGACCCGTCGACGAGCCATCACCTCGCCGGCCGCGGCAGCCTCGACGACCTGGTCCGTGTAGACGGCGCCCTGGGTGGAGACCTCGTCCATCACGACCTGGCCGGCGAGCGACTCGTTCCGGACGCTTGCCCGCCGGTACCACGACGAGCGCTGCCAGAACCGCTTGGCGGCCGCGTCCGCGTCCTCCTGCGTGGCCTCGAGGCGGTCATCCGCGGCGGCCCACGGTGGCAGGCGGTCCGGGCTGTCGCGCAGCTCCCAGTCGTTGGCGATGCTCGAGCGGTTGAATGCCTCCGTCACCGGCCACATCGCCTTGCTGCCGAAGCCGAGTGCCTCCCGCTGGTATCCGGTCAGCCCGTCGACCTGCCCGCTGCCGGAGAAGACCGTCAGGATCGTGACGTTCTGCCCGAGCTCCCGCAGGCTGGCGATGAGCCCGCCGCAGGAGAGGGCCGCGTCGTCCGGGTGGGGCGCGACGAAGACGTGGGTCATGGCCGGCCGAGTATACCGACGGCCGACGGCCGTCGAGGGCCGAGCTATTCCTGGAAGCCCGCCTTGCCGAGGAGCGGGACGAAGACAACGGCGCCGTCCGAACGTTCCGACCAGCGGTCCCCGTGACGCTCGATCAGGAGCAGCTCCTGGTGTTCGCGCGGGCCGACCGGGATCACGAGGCGGCCGCCGTCGACCAGCTGGTCGCGCAGCCCGCCCGGAACGCTGGGCGCCGCCGCCGTGACCACGATGGCGTCGTACTGCGCACCGCCCGGGTCGCCCACGCTGCCATCGCCCAGTCGCACCTCCACGGCCTCCCCGTAGCCCAGGCTGGCCAGCCGCTCACGAGCCGTCGCCGCCAGCGCCGGCTGGCGTTCGATGCTCACGACCCGGCACCCGAGCCGAGCCAGGACGGCGGTCTGGTAGCCGGATCCGGTGCCGATCTCCAGCACCCGGTCGCCAAGCTTCGTCGCCAGCAGCTCCGTCATTCGCGCGACGACGAAGGGCTGGCTGATCGTCTGGCCGGCCTCGATCGGAAGGGCGCCATCGGCATAGGCGAGTCGCCTGCGCTCCGGCGCGACGAAGTGCTCGCGCGGGATCTCGGCCATGGCGGCGAGCACGCGTGGGTCCCGGATCCCACGCTCCCGCAGCTGTTCCTCGACCATCCGGGCGCGCTCCCGCGAGAGCCGGTCCGAATCGGCGCTGGGCGCCGGCGGGTCGTCACGATGCTCCAGCGGCATCAATCGAGGATACGTCGCGGATGGTGGCCGTTCCGCAGCCGCGGGCGGGCTCGGTCCGGTCAGGAGGGGCTGGGGCCGGCACTCCCGCTGGGTGCCGGGCTGCCGCTTGCGCCGGGCGATGCGCCGGCCGGCGAGGTGCTCGGGGCGGCGGCGCTGGGCGAGCCGCTCGGCCCGGCGCTGGCGCTCGGCGAGCCGCTGACGCCCGGCGATGCGCTGGTCGATCCCGCAGGCGATGCCGACACGCTCGCCAGCGGGGTCGATGTCGCGGCTGGCGCCAGCACACCGCCCTTGCCGAGGAGAAGAGCGTTGAGGAGGATCAGCGCAAAGACCCCGACGGTCACCGCGACGAACACCCGCGAGGCGCGGTCCTCGATGTGCACGATCCGCTCGGACGGCGTCGGCGCGGCGGCCGCCGGCTTGCCGCGCGCCGCCCGGCGCTCGCCCGGGCGCATCGGGCGACCAGGCGCCGCCGCCTCGGGCTCGGCGGCCGCAGCCGGCACGGCCGGCCGGACGACGGTCGTCTCGTCCGTATCGGCTTCGGGGCCCGCGAAATCGCCAGCTTCGTCGGAAGGCTCGGGCGCCGTGCCCTCGCCGGTTGGATCGATAGGCTCGGGCTGGGAGGCGCCCGTCTCGCGGGGCGTGCCCTCTCGCTCGTCGGTCATCCTCGGGTGGGTCTCCTGTCGGCGGCGCGTCGGTGCGTCCGGGCCGCGGCGGGCGCCAGTGTACCGGAGGTCAGGCGTCACGCACCGCGGGGACGAGCAATCCGGCCAGGCCGGCGGCCATGGTGACCGCGCCGAACAGGGCGATCACGGGAGCGGCGCCGAAGATCTCGCCGAGGACGCCACCGACGCCCATCGCGAGCGTCATCGAACCGGACACGAGGGCGAACCGAAACCCGATGACCCGCCCGATCAGCTCTGGCGGTGTCCGCTCCTGGAACATGGTCTGGCTGGGGATCACGAAGATCATGTTGGCGACGCCGAGTCCGGTCATCAGCCCAAGGGCGATCCCCAGCTGGTCCGTCAGGCCGATCAGGGCGATGCACGCGCCGGCCGCCGCGTAGCCGACGATCACGGTGCGACCGCGCCGGAACCGGCTGCCGATGAGCCCGATCGCGAACCCGCCCACGAGATTGCCGACCCCGATCCCCGTCTCGAGGAAGGCGAACACGGACTCCGGGCTGAAGCCGGAGGGGGCGATGCTCCGCTGCGCATACAGCGCCGTCAGCGCGATCAAGATCCCCAGCGTGAACTGGGCCACCGTGGCCTGCACGGTGTTGGCGAGAAGCGTCAGGTCGCTGCGCAGGAAGCCCCAGCCCATTCCCATCTCGGCGAAGAACCTAGTCGACCTCCCCTCGCGTGGCGCAGCCCGGGCGATGGGCGGTACGGCGATCGTCCAGAGGAGGGCCGCCGATGCGACGTACGTCGCCGCGTCGAACCAGAAGGCAAGGGGGAGCGCCGTCCCCAGGAAGCCCACGAAGAGGCCAGCCAGGGGATAGCCGATGACGTCCGCCATCGTCTCGCCGATCCACAGGGCGGAGTTGGCGGGCAGCAGCTCGTCCTCGCGCACCAGGCGCGGCAGAACCGCCACGCGAGCCGGCCGGAAGAAGATCGAGATCGTCGTCACGAGAAAGACAAGCGGGTAGACGAGCGCGATGTTGATGACCGCCGCGACCGGCATGACGAGGACGAGGGCCGCTCGGAGCAGGTCGCTCACGACGAGGACCTCGTGGTGGTCCCAGCGATCGACGAACGTGCCGGCGATCGGGCTGAAGACGAGGTTCGGCAATGTCGCGGCGATGAACACGCCGGCCAGTGCGATGGCGGAACCGGTCGCGTTCAGGACGAGGAACGCGAGCGCGACCAGGTGGATCCGGTCGCCGAAGAGGCTGATGAGCTGTCCCGCCCAGAGCGCCGAGAACGACGGGTTGAGCGCCAGTCGGACGTACGGATGGTGACGCGCCCGCTCGATGATCGGTGGAGCCGCCCGCTCGACGGCCGGGGGAGCGGACACCACCACGGACGCCGAACCAGCGCCCGCTTCGGCTGGTGCCGCGGCGGCCGGGGCGCCGGGCGCTGCCATCCCTGCGCCGGACGCGCCGAGGACCATCGGACGATCGAGCACGGACGCCTCGGCGAGGCCGGGCGCGAGGCCGGTCCTCGGCCGCACGCGGCCCTCGCGTAGAGGGGCGCCAGTCGGGAGCGATACCGCCCGGGCGGGACGGCCAACGGCCTCGAGCCGCCGTCGGACGGCCTCCGTCTCCGCGTCGTCGAGCTCGTGGGGTGAGCGAACGACCGTGGCGAACAGGAAGAATCCCAGCCCAGCCGTCAGAAACAGGTCACCGATCGAGGCCACATTCCGGATGAACGGGAAGGGGATCGGAATGACGTCGACGAGCGGTCCGGCGCGCAGGAGGAAGTCTGCGCCCAGTGCGCCGCCCGGCCCGCTCGGGAGGATCGTGTGGAACGCGGACGCGACATCGGCCGGCGTGAGGTTCGCCGCCAGGAGGCTCGGCTCCCAGATCGGCATGTGGCCGCCGTTGACCACGACCACGAGCGCGTTGCTCAGGATGCCGACGAATGCCAGGCTCATGCCGGGCTGCCAGCGGTTCGCCCAGACGCCGGCCAGCAGCATCGCGTACGCCAGCCCGAACAAGGGCAGCCGGAGGGTCTCCGCGAGCTCGATGCCCGCCCCGATCGCGACCTCTGTCGCGAAGCGCACAACGACCGCGCCTAACAGCAGCGCCACGCGGCTGAGTCGCACGGCGCCCAGGTTCCAGATGCTCCCCCCGACGGCCAGCCCGAGGATCAGCCCGAGGGCGATGCCGCCGATCAGCACGGGTCGGACCTGTGGCCGTGAAGATCGTTCATGGGCGGGCTGCCGTGGCCACCGCGCGACCGTGGCCACCGCGTCACCGTCGCCACCGCGCGATCATCCCGGCCATTCCCCCGGCGACGAGCCCCGGTCGCGCAAGTCAGACCGGATCGATCCTCGTGGCGCCGGCCGGCTCGGCCGCCGCCTGAGTCATCCGGCCGGCGGCCTGGGCGAGGAGCGGGATCGGGCGCAGCTCAACCAGCCGCCCCGGGTCAGAGACGCCGTCGACCCACTCCGTGCGGACGAACGCGTCGACGACGGCCGGGTCGAACTGGATGCCCGCGAACTTGCGGAGCTCGGCCAGCGCCTGCTCCGGCGTCAGCGGCGTCATCCGGTAGGGGCGGGCGGCCGTCATCGCCTCGAAGGCATCGGCCACGTGGAGGATCCGGGCAAGCTTCGGGATCTCGTCACCGATCAGCCGATCCGGGTACCCCGAGCCGTTGTACCACTCGTGGTGATGGCGGATGATCGGCAGCTCCGGCGCCAGCTTCGTAACGGGGGCGATGATCTCCGCGCCGAGGACCGGATGCGCGTTCATGATCATCCGTTCCTCGCGGTTCAGGCGCTCCTGCTTCAGCAGCACGGCGTCCGGGACACCGATCTTGCCGACGTCGTGCAGCAGGCCGCCCCACTCGAGGGCCTCGAGCTCGGCCTCGCTGACCCGCATCTCCCGACCGATGTCGACACTGATCTGCTTCACGCGATGGCTGTGCTTGCTCGTGAACGGATCGCGTTTGTCGACGGCCCCCGCCAGGGCGCCGATGGTCTGCGTGAACATGTCGCGCATCTCGACAAAGCGCCGATAGGCCATTCGAGTCGTGTACAGCGGCAGGGCGAACAGCAGCGTGGCCCACCAGGCGATCGTGTACGTGAGGGCCATCAACCAGGCAAGCGGCGCAAGCGCCAGCAGGTTGGCCGCGAACCCTCGAGCATCGCCGATCGCGACAACGCGGAAGGGCTGACCCGTCCGAAGGGCGACAATCCCGGCCACGAATCCAACGTTCGCCGTGAACATGACTGCCGCTCCTGCCATGGTTGCGGCGAAGCCAACAGCGGGCACATTGGAGGTGCCGCGAAGTACCTCACTAACGAGGGCGCCGACAATGGCGGGCAGTGTGATGCCCGCGTGATTGGCGAGCGTGCCGTACCAGGGAATCCGGCCGCGCGCCTCTCGGTACTCAAGCGTCCCGATTGCGGCGACCCAACTGGCAGCGACAGGACCACCCAAGGCCATGGCCGCCATGATCGGGGCGATGGCAACTGTGACCAAGGTGCCTCGCGGCATCCGCACAGGAAGTGCCCCGGCGAAGAGCGTCACGAGAACCCAGAACGCCAGACCGGCGAGGACTTGGAGGGGGGCGGAGGCGTCGACCGGGATACCGATTTCCGGACGCATTCCCAGAACGAGGTCCGTGTCCTGGGCAAACACAAAGCTCGTGAGCAGAAGCGCAATTGCGCCACCACCCACGAGCCCTGACATGTAGAGCTTCAGAGATCGAGACATGATCTCCTCGTACGGTCAGTCGGATGCAGGGACTCTACGCCCTTCCGACATCAGGCCCAGTATGACCTGCCCGTACTAGAAGCCCTGGAGGGACGCCCCTCCGGCGAGAGCAGTGGCTGCGACGGTCGTCACGACCATCAACAGCCGGATCACTCGTGCCTTCATGATTGATCCTTTGCTTGCTGCTCTTCGAGTTACCAGCCCTTTACGGCCTGCTCTGGAGTCACGCTTGATCCTCCTCGCGGCCTTCGCGTCCAGAAGACACGAAAACCGACCTGACTTTGGGGGTCGGTCGGTTGCACTACTCGCTCGGCCCCACCCTAAGTGCCCATTTCAGGTGGAGCTTCGGCGCATCCGCGTATTAACTGTGCTTCCTAGTACCGCGGTACTGGGAAGTCGCCGGACTATAGGGAGGCCGGACCTCACCGGTCAATACGTCACTGTACCTATCCCTACAGCGCTTCCAAGGGCGGAGGCTCCACCCCGAGTGTGTTTCGGAGGACCCGAGCATAGTGCTCGTACTGTTCCGCCGCAGCGGAGTGTGCGCCGGCCAAGCGATACAGGCGGAGTAGTGACAGCTCGATTTGCTCAGCGTCCGGGTCCACTTCGAGGGCTCGCTGGGCCAGCCGGATGCCACGGCCGTAGTGGCCCGAGTTGGTATCACTCTGGACGGCGCGCTCGACGACCTCCAGGTACGAGGTGTGAAGCCAGTCCCGGTACTGCGAGGCCCATTCCTCGTACTCGAAGTCCCGGGCGAACTTTTCCAGGTACATCTTGCTCAGCGCCTCAACCTCTGCAGGATCAGGCGTCGGTGGCAGCGAGCGGATGAGCGCCCGGCACCGGTTGCTGCGCGAGTCAATCAACGACGGCTCCAGCCAGATGACTTCGGCCTCGTGATGTACATACCCCGGGGAGAGATCCTCGTCGTATTCGGGCTCGATGACGCGCCTGAGGAAGTACAGAGTCTGGTTCAGTGAGTTGAGCGCCTGGCCCGGGTCGAGATCGGGCCACAGCGCGTCAAGGGCCTGATCCCGGGTCGCGGAGAGATCCTTCTGAGCCAGCAGGAAGCAGAGCAACGCGAGGACCTTGCGTCGGATAGCACCGTTGGGCACCGGGCGGTTTCCAACGAGGATCGTCACGCGACCGAGATCTTCGACGAGAACTCGAGGCGCCAAGCGGCGCGCAAGCGTCCTGCCGATGGACGCCAGTGCCGTGTTCTTTCGGTGACGTCGCGCGATCGCCCGCAGCCGAAGGACGTCTGACGTGTCTCCGATCCTGTCCAGCATCAACGCCGCGCGAGCAACGACTTCGCCGCGCTCGGATTCAAGCGCGTCGCGGAGGACGGCTCGCCATCTCGTCGGCCTCAAGCGAGCTTCCCCGTTGATCGTCACTAAGTCGTCCTGCGATACCAGGTCGAGCTGTGGAGCGATCAGCTCGGCCATCATCGACACGTATGTGGCGTCCATTGCCAGCACCTGATGGATACGACGACCGAAGTCGTTTCGATCGCCGGCCGCAGCTCGCACGACGGCCGCCAACAGGCGCCAAAGGCCTGCCCCCTGCTTGTTGGCGAGCCGAGCGGCCTCGTCTGCTTTGCACAGCGCCTCCTGAGAGTCGGTAGCAATGACAGTCATCGCCTGCGTCACTCGTAAGCTCGCCTCAAAGGCCGGTGTCGTGATTGCTGATCCAGGCGGAAGTCGATCGATGACTTCCCGACCCTCCTCGTGTCGACCAACCCTTAGCAAGCCCCGTGCTTTCGCAAGTAGGAGCGGGATGGCGACCGATGCCGGCAGGAATCCCGCATCGATGTCTTCCAGTAGCTCAACGGCCTCCTGGGGGTCCCCATAGAACCCGGTGACCTCGGCGATCTCGGCCAACACCTGCAGACGCCAGATCGGTGACTCAAGCTTCAGCGCTGCGTTTGCATCACCGCGAGCGGCGTCTATCCCGTTCGAGTGAGCGGTGGCCCAGGCGCGGATGGCGTACGCCATGGCCCGCTCCATACCCGCAGAACTTTGCTCCAGGGCGGGAATGGAGCAGGAGGCAGCTTGAAAGGCTTCCGTAAAGGCGCCTTCCACGCGGAGACATTCCGCGACATTCAGCATGGTGACGCCGTAGTAATGAAGCTGGTTCGCTTCCAACTGATTACTCGCCATCGCTTCCAGTTCTGTCCGGAAGGCTACGAGTTGGCCATCCTTGGAGACGCCGATAAGCCGAAGCGTCGCGTCAGCGATTGCCCGAAGGGATGAGCTGCCGGTGCCCTCCCGAAGCGAGGTGGCGAGGCCGCGCGCGAGTTCGCCATCGCCGACATTGACGGCGATATTGAGCAGGTTGGCGAGCGCAAGATCGCGGCTCAACGACCCTTGTTCCGTCGCATCGAGAGCTTCACTGGCGCGTGCCGCGGCTCGGTCTAGGCGACCGCGCTGTACATCAATCCGCGAAAGCAGGATCTGAAGTTCAGCGGGTCGGTCATTCACCCCGCTTGACGGCAGCATTCTGCTTGCTTCTTCGTACGCGCCTTGACTGACGATGGCAGCCAGGTGGATGCCGATGGTTCGAATGACGTCGTGCTGGTCGCCTGCCTGCGCGTAGTGCCGCGCCGCGATCCGCCAGTCGTCCGGGGAGCTATCCGCCACCCGGCGATTGAGGCCGGTGACGGAGTCGGGCCCGAGCTCGCGCGCCAGCCGCTCGAGCAGGAACTGCTGGACGAGCGGGTGGTACCGCGATGCCGCTCCACGGCGGCTCGGTCGGGCGAGCAGGCCTGCCCTGACTGCCTTGTTGATGTAGGTGGTCACCTCCGCGGGTTCCATGTCGGTGACGATGGCGGCCAGTCGCGGTTCGACGGACTCCAGGATCGCGCACCGCATCACGAACGCCTGCTCGTCGGGCGGCAGGCTGCCGATCACTTCCTCGGCGATGTAGTCGTACAGCTCGCCTTCGGCGCCCGACAGCGATCGAACGAACGAGCGAACCTCGCCGGTCGAGCGGCCGCGGATGGCGGCCTGCACGAGCTGCAGGGAAGCGGCCCATCCCTCGGTGCGTTGGGACAGGTCGCTCAGGACGTCCGGTTCGAGCGGTCGGCCATACGTTTCGCGGAAGAGCTGCTCCGTCTCCGTGCCGTTGAATCGCAGGTCGTCCGTGGTGAGGTCTGCCACCTCGCCAAGCGCTCGGAGCCGGGCGACCGGCAGGGTCGGCGGCCGGCGGCTCGCGATCACGAAGGTGACGCGCTCCGGTGCGCGGGCGAAGAGTTCGCGGACGATCAGCCGGATGTCCGGCGCGTCGTCGACGACGTGGTAGTCGTCGAGCACGACCACGGCGCCCTCCTCGCCGAGGGCCTGGAACTCCCGGACGAACGTCTCGAGCACCGTGTCGAGCGAGGGCCCGGTCGTCCCCAGGTCCTGGAGCAGCCCGGCAGTGGCCGGCGCGAACGAGGTATCGACCTCGCGCCCGGCAGAAACCAGGTAGCTGACGAATGCGATCCAGTTGCGATCCTCTTCGTCGAGCCGGTACCAGAGGGTCCGCAGCCTGGTGCGACGGGCGAAGTCCGCGAGCAGGGTGGTCTTGCCGTAGCCAGCCTCGGCGATGACGAAGACCGCCCGATGGTGGATCTTGGCGTGGAGCCAGTCGAGGAGCCGGTCCCGGGCGAGCGTCTCGTCGCGCAGCGGCGGCCGTTGGACCTTCGCGAGCTGGACCGGGTAGCCGCTCACATCCTGGCGCTGCCCCTTCGAGGCGGGTGCCGGCGACCCCATCGTCGATCGACCCGGACCAACCGGAACAAGCGCCCGGCCGGCTCGTCCCTCTGCCAGCTCCGGTGGGACAGGGGGTGCGAACGATACGGAGCGGTCACTGGCAGTGTCAACGGTTCGCCGGTCGGGGAACGCCATGCCTCAATCGTCGGCCGTGACGCTCACCTCCGGCTTAGCTGCGACCACACGCGCCGGAAACACCGCCGGCCCCACGCCGGCGAGGGCGCGCAGTGCGGAGGGCCCGCTCAGGCCTCCTCGTCAGGAAGCAGCGGCCGGACCCCGATGCTGTAGATCTTCCCATCCGATGCTTCGGCATACAGGCCCTGAACGCCGCCCTTGAGGTCACCCAGGTCCAGAACGGCGAGCTCCTTGGCCGACATCACGCGGACGGGAAAGCCGGATGCGCCGGCGTTGTCGGCGGCGGCGAAGTCCGTCGGCGCCAGGTCCTTCCATGGCCAGGCGACCACCCTGGTCGGGACACCACCTGACTCGATCAAGGCAACACGCCAGGCGGTCGGCTGGTACTCCGAGGTCGGCACGACGCCGCCCTCGTCGAGACGCTGGAGGCGATCGGCCAGCTGCTTGAACTGCGTTCGGATCAACTGATCGGCAGCCGACGGGTCCTCGAGGCCCAGCGCATAGACGGACACCTGTTTGTTGCGCCCGCCCGCGTTGATGGTGAAGAGGGCGGTGCCCGCATCCGCGACCGTGTCGAGCTCGTAGTGATCGCGCGCGACGCCCAGGCCACCCTCATTGACGGCGAACGCGAGCAGCGACTGCATCTGCTCCTCGTCAAGCCGCGCCGTCCGGAACGGTTGGTGCACCATGAGCCCGTTCTCGTCGGCCGGCGGCTGGGCGGCCGGGTCCCTGAAGACGACGGTGCCATCGCCGTACAGCGTGAAGATCGGCGCCTGGGTGGCGGTCCACTCGGGGACCATGAACCCGCCGCCCTCCTCGTAGCGCAGCACGATCTCGGTCGCTCCGGTGGGGTGCTCGATCCCGCCGGCCGGCGGTGCAGAGGCCGCCGGCGACGGCGACGACGGAGCGGTCGCGGATGGAGTGGCGGTCGGCATCGCGGGCCCGCCGCCACCGGCACAGGCCGCGACGAGCAGTGCCGGGGCAAGGATCAGGGGGCGGCGGCGGGCGTTCGGCATGGCCTCCCGACGGCGACGCAACCGGTCCGGTTCCGTCCGAGTGTTCCTCCGGTGCCTGCATGCACCACGACGAATCCCATGGGCTCGCCCAATGACTGGGTGGGCTCGCCCGTTCAGGAGCGTCCTGGAGGGCGACCGGGCACGATCGTCGGGCGGAATTGGCGATTGACGGCGCGCGTATTCTCCGCCCAAGGTTCCGGGCCGGACGCGGCCGGAGCGATGGGAAGCCCGTCCCCCTTCTCGTCCTGCCTCCGGCGCCCCCACCGGCCGAGCCGTATCGCGGCGCTCGCGCCATGGAGGATGGAGAGGGTGTATCAGGATCGCACGATCACGTGTCGCGACTGCTCCGAGGACTTCGTCTTCTCGGCCGGCGAGCAGTCCTTCTTCTCGACGAAGGGCCTCCAGAACGATCCACAGCGGTGCCCGGCCTGCCGGGCCGTGGCCAAGCGTGCACGGACCGACGGCGGTCCACGGGAGTTCCATGCGGCCGTCTGTGGCGCGTGCGGCGGCCAGGCGGTCGTGCCGTTCGCCCCGCGCAACGATCGACCCGTCTACTGCAGTTCGTGCTTCGACAAGGTGCGCGCCGGTACGATCGCCGGGTCCGTCAGCGTCTGACGCAACGGCCCATGCCGACGATGGTCGAGCGATTGGGGCCGTCGTTCGGTCGCCTGAGGCCAGCGAGGGAGGTCGAGGCGTGAGTGGCGTCATCATCATCCGGGAGATGGTCGGGACCAGCCCGAAATCGTGGAGCGACGCGGCTCGTCAGGCGGTCACGACCGCCTCGCGGACCGTCCGCAACATCAGGACCGTGGACGTCGTGAAGTCCTCGGCGGTGGTGGAGGACGGCGAGATCGTGGAATACCGGGTCGAGCTCAAGATCGGCTTCGAGTACGAGGGCTGAGCTCGAGGCGCTGAGCCGGCCGCGTGCGCGGATCGAACGCCCGCTGGCGCCATGACGCTCAGCTGACCTCGGCATAGCGCTCGCTTGCGTAGCTGACGAAGCGCGTCTGCCGCTTCTTGAACCACAGCTGGACCTCGCCCGTTGGCCCGTTGCGGTGCTTCGAGAGCTTCAGGTTGATGACCTCGCCGTCGGCGTCCTGATCGTCCTGGCCGCCTCGCTCCTTCTCGCGCCACAGGAACATCACCAGGTCCGCGTCCTGCTCGATGGCGCCCGACTCGCGGAGGTCCGAGAGCCGCGGTTCCTTGGATTCGCGCATCTCCGGCTGGCGGGACAGCTGCGACAGGGCGATGACGGGCACGGACAGCTCGCGCGCCAGGGCCTTGAGGCCGCGGGAGATCTCGGAAACCTCCTGGACCCGGTTGGCATCCCGTGACTGCGTGGTCGCCTGCATAAGTTGGAGGTAGTCGACGACGATGAGATCGAGACCCGACTCCGCCTGGAGCCGGCGCGCCTTCGTGCGCAGCTCCATGGCCGAGATGTTCGGCGTGTCGTCGATGTAGATGGGTGCCTCCGACAGGGCGTTCATGGCCGGTGCGATGCGCGCGAAGTCCAGCTCCTCGAGAAATCCGGTCCTTAGGCGCTGGGAGTCGATGTTGGCGACGCTCGAGAGCAGGCGCAGCACGAGCTGCTCCTTGCTCATCTCGAGGCTGAAGACCCCGACGCTCTTGCGCTCCTTGACGGCTGCATGCTCCGCGACGTTCAGCGCGAAGCTCGTCTTGCCGACCGATGGCCGGGCCGCGATGACCACCAGGTCGCTCTTCTGCAGCCCCGTCGTGAGCGTATCGAGGTCCGTGAACCCGGTTCGGACGCCACTGATCTCGCCACGATGCGCGTGCAGGTAGTCGAGCCGGTCGTACGCGTCGTGGAGCAGGTCCCTCAGCTGGCTGAAGCCGGCCGAGATCCGCCGGTTGCTGACCGTGAACAGCTCCGCTTCCGCGCGGTCGATCGCCTCTTGGATCTCGGCCGGGTCCTCATAGCCGATCCCCGCGATCTTTCCGGCCGCCGCGATCAGGTTGCGCAGAACCGCCTTGCGTTCCACGATCCGGCCGTACTGGACCGCGTGCACGGCCGTCGGGGTCTGGTTCGACAGGGTCGATAGATACGATCGCCCGCCGATCGCGTCGAGCTGCTCGTCGCGCTCCAGCGCCTCCGCGACGGTCACGATGTCGATCGGCTCCCGGCGCTCCGAGAGATCGAGGATCGCCCGGAAGATCGTGCCGTGCGCCTGGCGGTAGAAGTCCTCCGGGCGCAGGAACTCCGCGACCTCGATGACGACGTCGCGATCGATCAGGATGGCGCCGAGCACCGACTGCTCGGCCTCGAGACTCTGCGGGGGCAGGCGGTCGATCATCGCATCCAACATTCGGGCCGGGCTGTGACAGGTCGACTGTCATGCCGCCGGACGTGGGTTGGGAAGGGGCTTATGAACGAACTGCGTCCACAGGAGCCCGCGCCCGGCTGGCGCCCTGTGGAAACCGTGTGGACGTTTCTCCCAGCTCAGCCGGCAGTGATCAGTCGAGCCGCCGGATGACGCCGATGAGCTTGCCCTGGATGCGGACATCGTCGTAGAACTGCGGCGGAAAGTCCGGATTGGCCGGCTGGAGGCGGACCCGGTCCTTCTCCTTGAAGAAGGTCTTGAGCGTGACCGCGTTGTCCTCGACCTGGGCGACGACGATGTCGCCGTTCCGGGCGGTCGACTGGGGACGGATGAGAACGAAGTCGCCGTCCGCGATGTGCGCCTCGATCATCGAATCGCCGCGGACCCGCAGGACGTACGCGTCGCCGCTCGGGGCGAGGAGGTCCGGGACCGCGATCGTCTCCGAGGCGTCCTGATAGGCCTCGATCGGACCACCGGCCGCGATCTCGCCGATGATCGGCAGCACGTGGGCGTCCGCCGTGCTGCTCTGCGGAACGAGCTCGCTCGACAGCCCAAGGCGCAGTGCTGCGGTCGGCGTGAGGCGGATGGCCCGCGACTGTGCCGCACCGCGCTCGAGGTAGCCCTCGCGCGCGAGGATCTGCAGATGGTGATGGACCGCCGAGGTCGAGGCGAGACCGACCGCCCGGGCAATCTCGCGAACCGAGGGCGGGTAGCCGCGCGCGCGCAGCATGGCCGCGATGAAGTCCAGGATCTTGACCTTCCGCTCGGCGTCGTGCTTCGTCACTCGGCCCTCCTTGTCGAGGATCATACCGAACGGGCGTTCGATGTCAAGAGTGAAGACCCGGCTGCGGGCACGGGCCGGCCGGCGGATGGGGCCGCAGCCGATGGAAACCGCCGATGAGGGCCGTACCGGCCGGCTGGTAGACTCCTCGCTTCCCGATCGCGCGCCAGGCGGCGCGCTGACGCGGCGCACCCGGGAGGCCGATGGCCAGGCCAGGCGAGATCGCACACCGAACAAGCAGGGCGGCCGGAGCGCCGGCGGGGTGATCCGGCGCGGCCTGGGCCTCTTGGCGTTCCTTCCGGTCGCCAGCCGGATCCCGGCCTATGCCCGGCTGGTCTGGGCACTCGCCCTGGACGATCGGATGCCCGGCCGGCACAAGGCGCTGCTGGGCGGGGCCCTCGGCTACCTGGTTCTCGGGCGGGACCTCGTCCCGGACGATGTCCCGCTCGTCGGGGGGCTCGACGACCTCGTCGTCGTGGCGATCGCCGTCGACCTCTTCATCGAAGGCGTGCCGCCGGACCTGCTGGACGAGAAGCTGGACGAGCTCGAGATCGATCGGGTCGCCTTCGACCGCGATATCGCGCAGATCGGACGGTTGACGCCGGCTCCCGTTCGCAACGTCATCCGGCGGATTCCCGGCGCCCTGGGCGCCGTGGGCAATATGGTCGAGAGCAGCGGCGTCACGCCTCGCCTGCGCACATGGATCACCAGGGAGGAACCGCGCGCGTGAAGGTCATTCTCACCCAGGACCTCGCCACGCTCGGCAAGAGCGGCGAGCTGAAGACGGTGGCGGACGGCTATGCCACCAACTTCCTGATCCCGCGCAACCTGGCGGTGCCGGCGGCCGGCGGTGCCTATCGGGCTTGGCAGCACGACATCGCGAGCCGCGAGGTGAAGCGCACGCGCGAGCGGGCGGATGCCGAGATCGCGGCCACCAGGATCGCCAGCACGACGCTGACCATGGGGGTCAAGGTCGGCGAGGGCGGGAAGCTGTACGGCTCGATCACCTCCAAGGACATCGCCGACGCGCTGGCGCGGCGCGGGATCGAGGTCGACCGCCACAAGATCGAGCTGGACGAGCCGCTGAAGACGCTCGGCACGTACAAGGTCGCGGTCAAGGTGTTCCAGGGGATGACGCCGGAGGTCACGATCGTCGTCGAGCCGAAGGGGTAGGCGCGGCCGGCGCCAGGGGCGGACGCACACGGCGACGCCGGGTCGCACCGGCTTCTCGACGCTGGTAACGTCCGCCCGCGGTCGGGAGCCGTACCAATGGTGGCTATGCGCACCATTCGGGCCCGGTTAGAGTCGCGGCGGTCCGCGTGCCCGGTGCGCGCGTGACGCAGCCGAGCCCGCTCGGCACTTCGGGAGAGCCATGAACACCGTCATGACGACATGCGCTACGGGGTGATCGGGGCGGGCGCCCTGGGGCTGACCGTGGCGCTGCGTCTGGTCCAGCGCGGCCACGACGTCACGATCCTCGAGCGTGACACCGTCCCCGGCGGTCTTGCCGGGAGCTTCGAGGTGGCTCCCGGCATCTGGCTCGAGAAGTTCTATCACCACCTGTTCAAGACGGACCGTTCGGCGGTCGCCCTGATCGAGGAGGTGGGTCTCGGTGAGGCGCTGCGCTGGCACCGACCGACGACGACCGTGTTCCTCGGCGATCATGCCTACCCGCTCGACACGCCGCGGGCGGTCCTGGGGTTCAGTCCCCTGGCCGTTCCGGATCGACTTCGCCTGGCGGCGGGCGTCGGTTATCTCCGGCTCCTGCCCTCGCCCGGTCGGCTCGAGAAGCAGACGGCCGGCCGCTGGATGCGACGGGTGATGGGCGGTACCACGTACGAGACCGTCTGGGAGCCGCTGCTCCGCGGCAAGTTCGGGGACGCCGCGTCGGACGTGTCGATGGCCTGGCTGTGGGCGCGGATCCACTGCCGGACCGCCGACCTCGGGTACATCCACGGCGGGTTCCACCAGCTCTACCTGGCGCTCGGCGAGCGGTTCACGAGCCTGGGTGGCTCGATCGAGTATGGCGCGGGCGCCTCGAGCATCCGGTCCGACGGAGGCAGCGTCGTGGTCGGCCACAAGCGCGCCGGGCAGGAGGACGAGAGCACCTTCGACCGCGTCGTCTCGACGCTGCCGACGGCCCTCACCGTGCGGCTCACCCCGGAGATGCCCGAGGCGTATTCGGCGCAGCACCCCGCGCCGCGGGCGCTCGGCGCGCACTGCCTGATCCTCAGCCTCGACCGGCCCCTGAGCGACGTCTACTGGATCGGCGTCAACGAGCCGGACATCCCGTTCCTGGCGCTGGTCGAGCACACCAGGATGGTGTCCCCGGATGAGTACGGGGGCCGGCATCTCGTCTATCTCGGCAACTACCGTTCCCATGACGACCCGCTGTTCAGCTGGTCGACGGACGAGGTGATCACGCAATTCGAGGCCGGCATCCGGCGCGTGAACCCGGCGTTCGATCGCTCCTGGATCCAGGAGGCGTGGTCGTTCGCCGCGCCGTTCGCCCAGCCGGTCGTCACGCCCGCCTTCGCGAGGACGATTCCCGGTTTCGACACGCCGGTGCCCGGTCTCTATGTCGCCAACATGTTCCAGGTCTACCCGTACGACCGCGGCCAGAACTACTCGATCGAGCTGGCGGAGCGGCTGATCACGCACCTCGCCGCATGAGCGAGCTGCGAGCGGCCGCCAGCGGCAGGTCCCGATCTGCCGGCAGCCTTCGATGATCCCGGCGATCGCGCTCGTGCTCGTGGTGACCCTCGGTGGGACGATCGCCACCTATGCCTTCGACCGCGCCGCCCCGGCCTACGCCCGGCTGGCCACGGGCGCGCTGATCGGCCTGACGGCGCTCGGATTCATCGGGTTCGTCCTCGCCCTGTTGCTGGGCATGACGCCGGTCAGCCAGGGCATTGCCGCCGCCGTCGCGCTGGCGCCGGTCCTGCTGCTGCGGAGCCCATCGATTCGAACGGCCGTCCGCCGGGACCTTGAAGCAGCGCGCGACCGGCTCGGATCGATCGCACGACCGAGCAGTCGCGGGCTGGTGACCGTGGCCTATGGCCTGGCGATCGCGGTGGGCGCGTGGCTGGTGGCCGATCGGACGCTCTTCGAGCAGGCCGACGGGCTGTACATCGGCAACGTCAACAATCTGGGCGACCTGCCCTACCACCTGCAGATCACCGCCAGCTTCGCGTACGGCGACAACTTCCCGCCGCAGAATCCCGTCTTCGCCGGGAGCGGGTTCTCGTACCACTACATCGCCGACTTCCTGGCCGCCGTGTTCGTCGCCGTCGGGACCAGCCTCCGCGACGGCATGCTGATCCTGACGGTGACCGCCGGGCTGGCGCTCCTGGCGCTGATCCACCGCTGGACCCGCGACCTGACCGGCAGCGCGGTCGCCGCCCGGATCGCGCCCCTGCTCCTCGCGTTCAGCGGCGGTCTCGGTTGGCTGGTGCTGTTCGACGAGGCGCGACGGGGCGAGAGCGGTCTCGTCGCCGCGTTCGCTGCGTCGGACGCCCGGTACACGATCGATCCGGAGGGGTTCTGGCGCTTCGGCAACGCGATCACGACGTTGCTGATCCCCCAGCGCGGGCTCCTGCTCGGGATGGGGCTGGCGGTCATCGTCTTCACGCTGCTGTGGCAGCACCTGAACGTGCCGGATGAGCCGGCGTCCCCGACGGCGACCTGGCGGCGGGGCCTGCGCGACGCGCTCACGGAGCCCCGGATGGTGGTGGCCGGCGTGCTCACCGGCGTGCTTCCCATGGTCCACATCCACACCTTCGCGGTCGTCGGCGGCACGGCGTTCCTGTGGGGCATCGCGTTCCGCGAGTGGCGCGCCGGGCGATGGCTGCCGTGGGTTGTCTACGTCGCCAGCACGATGGCGGTCGCGGTGCCGTTGCTGGCGTGGACGGCCAGAGGCAGCCAGGCGAGCATCAGCGCCTTCTTCGGCCTGGAGCTGGGCTGGGACCACGGTGCCCACCCGTTGCCCTGGTTCTGGTTGGCGAACACCGGCGCGTTCATCCCGGCCTTCGTCGCGGCCCTGCTGTGGCGCGGGGACCGGCCCCTGGTGCCGCGCCGGCTGCTGCTCTACGCCCTTCCGTTCGTCGTCTGGTTCATCGTCCCGAACGTCCTGCGCCTGGCCCCCTGGCTGTGGGACAACATCAAGGTCTTCGTCTACTGGTGGCTGGGCGGCGTGCCCATCGTGGCGCTGCTGCTTGCCCGCCTGTGGAGCGACCGGACGGGGCCCCGGATCGCGGCCGTGGCCCTGGCCGTCGTCCTGATGGCCGCCGGGGCGCTCGACGTGGCACGGGCCACCGTCGGCCCGAGCTACCAGGAGTTCGACCGCGACGGCATGGCGCTCGCCTCGCTGATCCGCGAGGAGACGCCGCCCAATGCCGTCATCCTGACCGCCCCCGCCTACAACACGCCCGTCTTCCTCACCGGCCGGCGCGTCTTCATGGGCTACGTCGGCTTCCTGTGGGCCAACGGCCTGCCGTACGGTGACCGGGAACGGGACGTCCGGACGATCTACGCCGGCGAGGCGGGCGCGCGGGAGCTGCTCGCGCGCTACGGGATCTCGTATGTCGTCGTGGGGCCCCAGGAGCGCCGCGAGGTCGCAGCGAACGACGCGTTCTTCGAGCAGTTCCCGGTGGTGGGCGAAGCGGGCGAGTACCGGCTGTATGAAGTCCCGAACACGTAGGAAGGGGCGGTCCCGGCCGCTCACGCCGCCCGCGCCGGTCGCTCCGGCGCCGGTCGCTCCGGCGACGGCCCCCGACCAGCCGGAGGGCGCCGCTCATGGCTCGGAGGCGCCCGGCGCGGCGCGCGGCTCGAACGGCCCAGTGGTGCCGGCGGCCGTGTTCGCCGACGAGGCGTCGTTCGGGCGGTTCTTCGTCCCGGCGGCCCTGCTCCTCCTGCTTGCTGCTGCGGCGCTCCGCCTGCCCGATCTGGCCCTCAACCCGTTTCACCATGACGAGGGCGTGAACGGGTTCTTCACCACGAACCTCATGCGGCAAGGCCACTACGCCTACAACCCCGCGAACTTCCACGGGCCCACGCTCTATTACTTCGCGCTGCTGTCGGGGATCGTCTTCGGGCTCACGACCGAGGCGATGCGTCTCGTCCCGGTCGCCTTCGGCCTCCTGACCGTGGCGCTGGTCCTGCCGCTCCGGCGCTCGATCGGACCGCTCGCCGCGCTGACCGCTGCCGGACTGCTGGCCGTGTCGCCAGGAACCGTCTACATCTCGCGATATTTCATCCACGAGGCACTGCTGGTCTGCTTCTCGCTGGCCATCTTCGTCGCGGGGCTCCGGTACCTGGAGACCAGCCGACGCGGCTACCTGCTGGTCGTGGCGGCGGCCGCGGCACTGCTGTTTGCGACAAAGGAGACGGGGATCATCACGATCGGCGTCTGGGCGATCGCCATCGTCATGACCAGGCTGTACGTCGACTGGCGCACGCCGCGCCGTCGCTGGCGGACGGCGGACGAACGCCGTCCACGGGCCGCCCGCCCTGCCCGCTCCGTGTGGATCGAGGGGGTCGAGTATCGCGCGGCGCCGCAGGCCGGCGGGCCGACGGGCGGGCAGCCGGGCGGGCAGGCAGGCCTCCTCGGCCGGCTCTCCCTGGACCGTGAGCATGCGCTCGCGGCGGCCATCGTCTTCCTCGTGATCTACATCCTCTTCTACTCCTCGTTCTTCACCAACTACCCCCAGGGCCTGATCGACTCGCTTGCCACGTTCACCATCTGGACCCAGACGAGCAGTGCCACGCAGAGCCAGCCGATCGGCTCGTACGTCGCGTGGATGCTCAGCGCCGACGCGCCGATCGTCCTGCTGGGCGCAGTCGGCGGCCTGCTCGCCGCCCGTCGGGGTCGCGATCGTCTGTCGGTGTTCATCGGGCTGTGGGCGCTGGGAGTGACGCTGGCCTACTCGCTGATCCCGTACAAGACGCCGTGGATCGTGCTCAACATGCTGGTCCCGCTCGCGCTCCTCGCCGGGCTGGCCGTGCGCGAGCTCTGGACGGTCGTTCGCTGGCGCCGGGCGCTGCCGCTCCTCCTGGCGGGCGCGGGCGTGGTCAGCGCCTACCAGGCGGTCGACCTCAACTTCCGCCGGTACGACGACGAGGCCTACCCGTACGTCTTCGTCCACACCACGCGCCAGATGCTGGATCTCCTGGCGGAGATCGACCGGACGGCCGCGCGAGCGGGCACGGGTGCGGACACGGGCATCGTCTTCGTCACGCCGGAGACATGGCCGCTGCCGTGGTACATGCGTAACCATCCGAATGCCGTGTTCCATGGCCGAGTCGTCCCCACGGAGGAGCCGATGATCGTGGCCCACGTCAACCAGCGCGCGGAGCTGGAGCCAACGATCGAGGGCCGCTACACCGAGGTTGGGGTGTACACCCTGCGACCCGGCGTGGACCTCGTGCTGTACGTCCGCAACGACCTGCGCGCGGGGTAGGGACCCATGGGTCGGAGCGGCGCCATCCGTCTCGCGGTCGGGATCGCCATCAGCGCGATCTTCCTCGGGATCACGCTCTCACGCGTGGATCTCGGGCGGGCGGCGGCCGCGATCGGCGCTGCCGCGCCACTGGGGCTGGCGGCGGCGGTGACGATCTCGCTCGTCGATCTGTCGCTGCGAGCGCTCCGGTGGCAGACGCTCCTGCGCGGGATCGAGGGCTCGCCCGGGCCGACCCGCTATCGGACGGCGTTCGGCTACCTGTCGATCGGCTTCCTCGCCAACGCGGCCCTGCCGGCGCGGCTCGGGGACGTTGCCCGGGCCTACCTCGCCGGGACCGGCTTCCGCATCCCGCGCCTGGCCATCTTCGGGACGATCATGATCGAGCGAGTGTCGGACGGGCTCACGATGCTCGCCCTGGCGGTGCTCTCCAGCCTGGCGGTGGCCGGGATCGCCGAGCTTCGGGACCTGACCTTCTATGGCGGCCTGCTGGCAGGCGCCGGCCTGCTCGGCGCCATCGTGGCCTGGCTCATCTTGACGCGCACGGCGATCGGGCGGCTGCGCATCGCGAGCATCGTCCGGGGGATCGCCGGGCGCCTGGCGGTGGGGGCCGGCGCCCTCCGCCAGCCGCGGTCCGCCCTCCTCTTCCTGGCCCTGACGGCGACCGTCACGACGACCGCGGTCCTCGTCGCGTGGGCGGTGCTGCGCGCCGTCGGGGTGGAGCTGTCGCCGCTCCAGACGGTGCTGTTCCTGAGCGGCATCGCCCTGTCCCTGGCGATCCCGGCCGCGCCCGGCTCGCTCGGGACCTATGAGTTCGTGGGCGTGGCGATCATCACGAGCCTGGGCTACTCGGCGGAGCAGGGCCTCGCGACGATCCTGCTGATGCGGGTCGTGACCACCTTCCCGCCGGTCATCTGCGGCGTGATCTCCTTGTTCGCGATGGGCATTCGGCCCGGATCGCTGGTGGCGTCCCGCGACGACCCGGCCGCGTCCGGCCCCGCGACGTCGACACCCCCGCTCCGTTCGGAGCGCGCGCCCTGATGCGGGCCATGCGCCCCCGGGGACGGCTGGTGCGCCAGGGTCGACGATGATCGCGGTCGCCTACCTCGCCGTGCTCGTCTTCGCGGGCGATGCCATCGGCCGGCGCTTCTTCACCTACGTCACCCCGCTCCAGCGGCTGGCCACGGCGTTCCTGATCGGGGTGCTGGTCGGGACGTGGGTGTCGTACCTGGCCGCGGCCGCGTTCGCCAACACCCGCGATCCGCTCGCCTTCGGCAACCTGATCGCGGCCGGGTCCCTCGGGCTCCTCGGCATCTGGCTGCGGCGCCGACCACGGGGGCAGCTGATGCGGCCGCGCATCGCGCGGCCCCTCGATCGCTGGGACTGGCTGACGTTCGGGGCCTTCGCCCTGCTGGTCGGCTGGATGATGACCCACACCTTCCACTACGAAGCCGGGCGCCTCGCCATCGCGACCAGCCTCTGGAGCGACTTCGGTCCGACGACCGCGATCGCCCAGAACTTCGCGCTCGGCGACAACTTCCCGACGGAGTACCCGCACTTCGCCGGTGAGCCGATTCGGTACCACTTTCTCTACTACTTCCAGGTCGGCAACCTGACCCGCCTGGGGTTCGACCCGGCCCTCGCCAACAACGTGCTGAGCATCGGGTCGCTCGTCTCGATGCTCGTGCTGACGGCGACGCTCGGCGAGCGGCTGTTCCGGTCGCCGTGGGTCGGACGGATCGGCGCCGGGCTCTTCTTCTTCCACGGCGCCCTCTCGTTCGTGCCGTGGATCGGCTCGTTCCCGTCCGTGGGCGAGGCACTGGCGCGCATCCCGGACCTCGATCAGTACATGACCTCCGGGTTTCCCTACCGCGGCGAGGAGTGGGGCATCTGGACGCAGAACACGTTCCTCAACCAGCGCCACCTCGCGAGCGCGCTCGGGATCCTCCTCGTGATCGTGCTCTTCCTATGGGATCGGCTGCCGTACGGGCGAGATCGGGTGGAGCCGAACGCGGCCCCGGCGCGTCGCACGAACCGCCTGTCAGCCGCCGCGGCTGGCGCGGCCGCCCACCTGCGCGAGGACGCCAGGCATCCGCGCGCCGCCGTCCGGCGAGCGACCAGTGATCCGGCCTTGCCGGGCTATGTCCTGTGCGGGCTGCTGGCGGGGATGCTGCCGCTCTGGAACGGGGCGATCTTCCTCGCTGCCGCCTTCGTCCTGGGCGTGTGGTTCGTGCTGTTCCCGCACCGCCTCTCGATGCTCGCCCTTGCGGCCACAGCCGGGATCCTGGCACTGCCGCAGGTCCTGTCGGTCCAGCCGGCACCGACCGCCGGACCGCAGCCCTATCCCGCGTTCCACTGGGGCTACATCCTCGATGACCCGACGCTGGCCAACGTGGGGGCCTACCTCGGCTTCATCTTTGGCCCGAAGGTGCTCCTGGCGGCGTTCGGCCTGTTCGGCGGCACATGGCGCCGACAGCGGGTGCTCATCGCCTTCGCCGGGCTGGTGGCGGTCGCGTTCCTGCTCCAGCTGAGCATGGAGACGCTCGGCAACCACAAGTTCCTCCACGCCTGGCTCCTCGGGCTGAACCTCTTCGCCGCCTACGGCCTCGCGCGCCTGTGGCGTGCCCGCAGGGCCGTGCGGATCCCGGCCCGGCTCGTCGCACTCGGCCTCGCCGGGGTCATCGTGGCCGGGGGCGTCATCGACCTGATGCCGATCAGGAACATGCGCACCATCGAGGTCGCGACCGACGGCGATCCGCTCTTCGAGTGGGTCAAGAACGAGACCGAGCCGACCGCCGTCTTCCTGACCGACCTCCACGTCGTCGATCCGATTCTGCTGGCGGGCCGGCGCATCCACTACGGCTGGCCCTACTACGCGTGGTCGGCCGGCTACGACGTCTACACCCGGGAACGCTGGTACCGGGAGGTCTTCGCGCTCCGGAGTGCCCGGGACCTGGCCTGGCGTCTGACTCTTGCCGGGATCGACTACGTCGCCTTCGACGACAAGCTGCGCGGCAACGGGTTTGCGCCGCGGCTCAACGAGGAGGTCTACCAGGCGTCGTTCGAGCCCGTGTTCGAGGATCCCCAGGGCCGCTACGCCCACCTCACGATCTACCGCGTGCCCGACGCAGCCGAGATCGTCAACCTGCCCGACGCGCCGGCCGAGGACATGTACGCCGGCGGCCCCGGCGGCGAGCCGGGCCGGTTCAGCGCGCCGGGCGGCCTCGCGGTCGATCGGGCCGGCCGGCTGTACGTCGCGGACACCGGGAACGACCGGATCCAGCGGTTCTCGTCCAGCGGCAACCTGCTCGGGACGATCGGCGAGCCGGGAACGGGCCCCGGCCAGCTCGACGCACCCAGCGGCGTGGCGATCACACCCGGCGATCATCTCTACGTCGCGGACACGGGCAACCGCCGGATCCAGGAGTACGACGACCGGGGCGTCTTCGTCCGCGAGTGGTCGGGCCCGCCGGAGGGGCTCACCGAACCGGTCGACGTGGCCACGGACGGGGATCGACTCTTCGTCCTCGACGCGGGTGCCGGCCGGATCGTGCGCCTCGACCCGGACGGCACCGTGACCAGCTGGGGGAGCGTCGGCGCGGGCGACGGCCAGCTGACGCGGCCGACGGGGATCGCCTTCGCGATGGGCAGCCTCGTGGTCGCGGACGGCGGCAACGCCCGGGTGGCCGTGTTCCGCGACGACGGCACGTGGGAGCGATCGTGGCCCGTTCCCGAATGGCAGGGCATCGAGAAGCCCGGCGACGTCGCCGCTGACACGGACGCCGTCTGGGCGTCGAGCCCGGCGACGAACGCGATCCTCGTCTATCGACGTGACGGCAGCCCGATCGGGCAGCTGACCGCGACGGAGCCCCCGGACCTCGACGGTCCGGTGGGACTGGCGCTGAAGCCGGGCCGCGCGCTCTACGTGCTGAACGCGGCGGCCAACCGGATCTCGCTGCTCACGCGGGTCACCCCGTGACCGGCGTCACGCCCTTCTGAACTTGGGCGTTCGGTCGTGGCTCCTTCCGAACTTCCCCGGGCGGGAAGGGCGCCGCTAGCCTGGCCCGCCCGCAGTTCCGAACGACTGGATGTGCATGTCGCGGAGCAGCGCCAGATGTGAGCGGTGCTCCGCCTCGTGCTGCAGGAGGTGATGCATCACCCAGTCGGGCGCGACATCGTAGTCCGGCAGCGTCCGCACGCGATGCAGCTCGGCGTGGCTCAACGGTCGCAGGCGCTCGACGGCCCAGACCCGAACCGCGGCCAGCCGCTCAACATGTGCCCGCAATGGCTGTCCGTCGATCCGCGTGAGCCGCTGCCCCTGACCCTGAGCCGTGTCCTCACGGTGTGGCCACGGCAGCAGCTCGGCGAGCTCCGCCTGCTCCTCCGGCAGCTCCAGGACTTCCGAGGCCACCCAGTCGGCTTCGATAAGCGCGATGTGATACAGCAGGGTCCCGATGCTGTTGAGCGGGACGTCGGGGTACCAGTCGACCATGTCCGGCGTGACGCCCTCGAGTTCAATCAGCGTGTCGCGGCGCGCGTCGTCGAGGGCTGCCAGCCAACGACCGAGCTCCGGGTCCCCGGCACCGGGGTCGAGCATGAGTCGGCGGCGTGGTGCTCGATCCATCTCGCGATCGTACCCGCAGGGCGCTCACCGGCGCCGCGTCGCCCCGCGATCGACACGATCGCCGGGGCCTTGGGATGAACCGTCGGGCCGGAACGCTCGCTCGTGGGGTCAAGGCTGCTCGCGGGGGCCGGACAGGAGGAGCGCGGCGGCCAGCACGAGCAGGGCGACCAGCACGACGGACCGGAGGTCCGCAAGATCCAGCCCGCGGTGCTCCTCCGCCGCGCGCCACGAGACCGCTGCGAGCGTGGCCAGCGCGGCGATCGGGCCGAGGACGGCCGGCCCGAGGCGGCGGAGGTCATCCACCGCGCGAGCATAGCCGCCTGACGGCCGCAGATCGGCGGCGCGATCATGGGAAGGTGCCGCCAGCCGTCAGAACGATCCTGCACGTCGACCTCGACGCGTTCTTCGCCGCGGTCGAGCAGCGCGACCGGCCGGACCTCCGCGGCCGGCCGGTGATCGTCGGCGGGGGAGGACCCGGCGATCGCGGCGTCGTCAGCGCGGCCAGCTACGAGGCCCGCCGGTTCGGCGTCCATTCGGCCATGCCGCTGCGGACCGCCGGCCGGCTCTGCCCGGATGGGGTCTTCCTCCCGGTCGACGGTGCCCGCTACCAGCGCGCCAGCCGGGAGGTCATGGCGCTGCTCCGCCGGTTCACTCCGCTCGTCGAGCCCATCTCGATCGACGAGGCGTTCCTCGACGTGACGGCGTCCAGGCAGCTCTTCGGCGGCGGTGAGGCGATCGCGACGCGGATCAGGGCCGGCGTACGGGACGAGATCGGGCTGACCGCCTCGGTCGGCGTGGCCACGACGAAGCTCGTCGCCAAGATCGCCAGCGACCTGCGGAAGCCGGATGGTCTGGTCGTGGTCCCGCCGGGCGAGGAGGCGGCCTTCCTCGCGCCGCTCGCGATCGCGCGCCTGTGGGGCGTGGGACCGCGCACGGCTGCGACGCTGCGCGACTACGGCGTCGCCACGATCGGCCACCTGGCGGCCCTGCCGCCCGAGGTCCTCGCCCGCCGGCTCGGGACGCATGGGCCGGCGCTCCGCGATCGGGCGCGCGGCATCGACCCCGACCCGGTCGAGGACCACGAGTCCGCCAAGTCGATCGGCCACGAGCACACGTTCGACGTCGACACCTCCGACCGGGAGACGATCGAGCGCACGCTTCTCGCGATGGCGGACGGCGTCGCCGGGCGACTCCGCGCGACCGGCGTCAAGGCGGGCACGGTCGCGGTCAAGATTCGTGACGCATCGTTCCACACGATCACCCGCCAGCGGACCCTGGCCGAGCCGACCGATCTCGCCGAGCCGATCTGGCGGACCGCCCTCGAGCTGGCCCGACCGGAGGTCCGCGGCATCCGGGTCCGGCTCCTCGGCGTGACGGCCTCGAAGCTGGCGCCCGAGGAGCAGCTCCCGCTGTTCGCCGAGGGGGACGATCGGGTCCGTCGGGTCGTCGAAGTCGCCGATCGCCTGCGTCGCCGGTTCGGCGAGCGGGCCATCACCCGGGCGCGGCTCCTCGGCACGGGTCTGCCGGCCCCGTTCGAACGCGACATGGGGACGGCTCCGGAGCGCCGCGGGATCCACGCGGCGGACATGCCACCAGCTCGTGAAGAGCAGACCGGGCAGGCGAACGGTGGTGACAGCCTAGGTGACACGGACGGGCCCGATGGTCCCTTCGACGGCGCTTGACATCGAACGCCCGTTCGATCTAGTGTCGGAGTCGTAACCGAACAGACGTTCTGTCGACCGGAGCGCCCGGTCGACGGGTTGCCCCGAAAGGAGCCATCGCGATGGCCATGATCAGAGTCGCACCCGTCCAGGTCCACGTCCGCACGAACTGGTTCGATGGTCGACCACGAGAGGTCACCTGGGACGAGCAGCGGCTGTCGGTCACGGCCGTCGCGGCGGTCCGCGAGGAACGCTCGGCCTATCCGGTCGTCCTCGGTCCGCGGACCGTGTTCGAGGTCGAGACGCCCCGGGCGCGGCTGACCCTCAGCTTCCGGCACCGCACCCGTCGCTGGTCGATCGAGGGCCTCGACGAGAGGGCGCCTGCGGCCGCCTGACCCGCCTCTTCCAGACCGCGACTCGCCCTCCCCGGGTCGCGGCTGACCGCGTCGGATGCGGGGCGGGCGCGCCGGTACCGCGCTCGCCCCGTTCCCGGCGCAACCATCGCCGAGCCCGGGCGCACCGCCCGTACAATCGGGTGATGCAGACCCCCTCGGACGATCGCATGGTCGATCTCCGCCTGCGGGACTTCGTGGCACGCCTGGCCTCCGGCGATCCGGTGCCCGGTGGCGGCAGCGCATCGGCGGTCGCCGCCTCGCTCGGCGCCGCGCTCGTGGCGATGGTGGCCGAGCTGTCCCAGGGCAGGCCGCGGTATGCGGTCCACAACGCGCTGCACGCCGAGGTTCGCGATCGGGGCAAGGCACTGGCGGATCGGCTGCTGGCGCTCGCCGACGCGGACGCGGTGGCCTACGCTCGCTTCGCGGCGGCCATGAAGCTGCCACAGGACGACGACGCTCAACGCGAGTCGCGAGCAGCGGCGATGCGCGAGGCCGCTCGCGAAGCGGCGGAGGTGCCCCTCCTCACCGTCGAGGCGTGCCTCGAGGTCGTCGCCTCGACGGAGGCGCTGGCGGGCCGGAGCAACCGCAACGCCGCCAGCGACCTCAACGTGGCGGCGCTCCTGGCCGAGGCGGCTGCACGCGGCGCCGCCGCCAACGTGATGGTCAATCTGCCCTCGCTCGACGAGGGCGATCCGTTCGTGGACGAGGCGACGACGCGGGTCGACGGGCTGCTCCATGACATCGGGCGGTTCGCGTCCGTCACCCGGTCCCAGGTGCTGTCCGGCACGGCCCGGGAGCCGGTCGAGCCGGGCGAGCCGGCATCCGTCGGCCCCACGCGCTGACCGGCGTGCCGCGCGCCACCGGGGCTCGGCTCCTCCAGGGAGCGCCGATCGCCACGGAGATCCGTGCCTCGGTGAAGGACGACGTCGCCGCGTTCAAGCGGCGGTACGGGCACGCACCGGCGCTGGCCGTCGTCATCGTCGGGCGGGATGCGCCGTCGATCGTCTACCTCGAGCAGATCCTGCGGAGCTGCCGGAACGTCGGGATCGGCGGGCAGCTGGTGGAGATCCCCGGCCGGGTCTCGGCTGCCGCGCTCCGGGCCCGGATCCGGGAGCTGAACGATGACCCGCACGTCCACGGCATCATCGTCCAGATGCCGCTGCCCAGGCGGATCCCGCTCTCGGCGGTCCTCGACACGCTGGACCCGGACAAGGACATCGACGGCATCCATCCGCGCAACGCGGGATTGCTCACGCTCGGCTACGACGGCTTCCTGCCGACCACCGCCCACGCCGCGGTCGAGATCCTCAAGCGGTCCGGCATCGAGCTCACCGGCCGGCGGGCCGTGGTCATCGGCCGCTCGAACGTGGTCGGGAAGCCGGCGGCCATCCTGCTGCTACGGGAGCATGCCACCGTGACGGTCTGCCACTCGCGCACCCGGGACCTGGCCAGCGTCGTGCGATCGGCGGAGATCGTCGTCGTGGCGGCGGGCAAGCCGGGCCTCGTCACCGGCCAGATGCTGAAGCGAGGTGCGGTCGTGGTGGACGTCGGGATCAACGTCGTGGGGGACAGGATCGTCGGCGACGTGGACATGGACAGCGCTCGACCGGTCGCGTCGGCGATCACGCCGGTGCCGGGCGGGGTGGGGCCGGTCACGAACGCGCTCCTCCTGACCCACCTGCTGCGGGCGGCCGAGGCGCAGGCCCAAGAAGCCCGAGTCGGACGGCCTCCGCCGCTCCGTTCGGTGGCGAGCAGCCGATGACCGCGACCGTCTTCCCGTCGGACCTGGAGATCGCGCGGTCCGTCCGTCCGCGGCCCATCCTCGAGGTCGCCCGGGACCTGGGACTGCGCGACGACGAGATCGAGCTGTACGGCCCGGCCAAGGCCAAGGTGACGCTCGCCGCGATCGAGCGGCTGGAAGCGGAGCGGCCGCGCGGCAAGTACGTGGTCGTCACGGCGATCACCCCGACGCCCCTCGGCGAGGGCAAGTCGACGACCACCGTCGGGCTGGCCCAGGGCCTGAACCACATCGGCAAGAAGGCCGCGGTCGCCATCCGCCAGCCGTCGCTCGGCCCCGTCTTCGGGATCAAGGGCGGGGCGGCCGGAGGCGGCTACTCGCAGGTCATCCCGATGGAGGACTTCAACCTCCATCTCACCGGCGACGTCCACGCGATCGGTGCTGCCCACAACCTCGCCGGCGCGTTCATCGACAACCACCTCCACCACACGAACGTGCTCGGCATCGACCCGCACGGCGTTCTCTGGCCGCGGGTCGTCGACATCAGCGACCGGGCCCTGCGTCACGTGGTGCTCGGCCTCGGCGGGCGCGAGGACGGCGTGCCGCGGGAGACCGAGTTCATGATCACGGTCGCGTCGGAGGTCATGGCCGTGCTCGCGCTGGCCCGCGACCTCGCGGACCTGCGGGCGCGGCTGGGCCGCATGGTGCTGGCCACCACGACCCAGGGCAACGCGGTCACCGCGGACGACCTGGGTGTCGCGGGCGCGATGACCGTGCTCCTGATCGATGCCATCAAGCCGAACCTGCTGCAGACCCTCGAGGGCGGACCCGCGTTCGTGCACTGCGGACCGTTCGCCAACATCGCGCACGGCAACAACTCGATCATCGCCGACCGGCTGGCGCTGGTGACCAACGAGATCGTGTGCACCGAGGCCGGTTTCGGGGCGGACATGGGGGCCGAGAAGTTCTTCGACATCAAGTGCCGGGCGTCCGGCCTCGCGCCTGACGCCGCGGTCGTCGTGGCCACGGTGCGGGCGCTCAAGATGCACGGTGGCGTTGGCCGGATCGTGGCCGGCAAGCCGCTCGACCCCGCGCTCCTCGAGGAGAACGTCGAAGCGGTGCGACGAGGCGCGGCCAACCTGGCGAAGCACATCGAGATCGTGCGGCTGTTCGGGATCCCAGCCGTCGTGGCCATCAACGCCTTCCCGACGGACACGCCGGCCGAGATCGAGGCCATCCGCGAGGTCGCGCTGGCGGCGGGCGCGCGCGACGCCGTGCTCGCCACGCACTTCGTCGACGGCGGTGCGGGTGCGGCCGCACTGGCCCAGGCCGTCTGGGACGCCACCCAGTCCGGCGAGGCGGACTTCCGGCTGCTCTACCCGGACGAGATGTCGCTCGAGGAGAAGATCGAGACGATCGCCGTCAGCGTCTACGGTGCCGACGGGATCGACATCCTGACCCCGGCGCGCAAGTCACTGGCGCTGTACGAGGAGCTGGGCTATGGCCGGCTGCCGATCTGCATGGCCAAGACGCAGTACTCGCTGAGCCATGACGCCAGCCTCAAGGGCCGGCCGACCAACTTCACGGTGCCGATCCGCGAGGTGCGGCTCTCCGCCGGCGCCGGCTTCGTCACCCCGCTGTGTGGCGAGATGCGCACGATGCCAGGGCTGCCGTCCAGGCCGGGCGGGACGAACATCGACATCGACGCCGACGGGAACATCGTCGGCCTGTTCTGAGATGGAACAACTTGCAGAGGATGTGCCACGGCCTGGTCGACGGCGCCTCGCGTCGATCGGGGCTGGGGTCTCGGGCCCGGGCACGGAGGCCGGCCGGATGCAGCGCCCACCGGAACGCGGCGAGATCGAACGTCTCGCCGCGTCCCATGGCGAGACGTTCTTCTTCGATCGATCCGCGGCACTTGCCGAGTGGCACGGCCTGCGGCGACGCTGACGGGCCGGGCGAGTCGGGCCGGGCCGGGCGAGTCGGGCCGGGCGAGTCGGGCGGTCCGGGCATCGGCTACCTGGGGAGGTCGCAGGGCCCGCGGGTTCGATGCATCGCATGCATGGATTTCGAAGTTAACGCCCCATGTCATGGGTCGCGGGAGGCGATTTCGGCGCCAGGTGACCAGAAGCGGTCAAATCGATGCGTCCGATGCATCGCGCAGGCGTTTCACCGTATCGGATGGCGACCCGCCGCCGCTTAACCTCATATTTCTTGCATGCGGTGCACGAGGTCCTCGGGAGGTCCAGCTCGCCGTCACGGGGCTCGCGCGAAACCCGCTGGCCGGCGGCGGCGCCTGAAGGGAGCCGGTCAGGCCGGCCGAACCTTGGTCAGGCCGGCCGCCTTGGTCAGGCCGGCCGAACCCTGGTCAGGCCGGCCGAACGCCGGACGTCGCCAGCACCAGGCAGGCGACCACGACCAGGCCGAGCGCGATCCCGGCCACGCCGGCGGCCCAGGCCGGGATGTCGATCGGGCCGAGCGCCTCGCCGCCGCCGTGCCCGGGCGTACCGCCGTCGTCGCCCGCCGCGTGGCCGGGCACCTCGTCAGCGGCGCCGTGGGGCTGGGCCGCTCCATGCGGCTCGTGGTGTGTCTCGGTCGCCGTGTCGCCGGTCGTGGGCTGGGTCATCGTCTGGGTTCTCCCTCCGGGCCGCATTCTGGCACGGGGGCGGCCACGGCACGTGCCGCCGGCGACGTAGATTGGGCGGATGACCGCGCGCAGCCTCGGCCCGATGCGCCTGCCGGCCGTCGATCGGAATGGCCGGCTCATCCTGGCCGCCAAGGCGGCGCGGGCGTTCGCGTTCGGGCTGAACTCGGTTGCGCTGGGGCTGTATCTGGCCGACGTCGGGCTCGACGGTCCGGCGATCGGGCTGATCCTCGCCGGGGCACTGGCCGGCACGATGGTGCTGACCCTCGTGATCACGCTCGTTGGCGACCGCGTCGGCCGGCGCCGGATCCTCGTCTGGGGCTCGCTCCTGATGCTCCTGGCGCTCGCCATTCCGCTCGCGGGCGGCGCGCCGGCGGTCCTCGCGGTGATCGGGCTGAGCGGCATGGTCGCCGTGACGAGCAACGAGTCGACCGGGCTGCACAGCGTCGACCAGGCCGTCCTGCCGCAGACGGTGGCCGATCGCGACCGGACGGCGGCCTTCGGGCTGTACAGCCTCGTCGCCTTTGCCGGGACCGCGGTCGGCGCGGCGGCGCTCGGCCCATCGGTCGCCCTCGGCGAGCTGCTCGGGCTCGTCGGACCGGACCGCTACGTCCCGGCCTTCGCGGTGTATGCAGCCAGCGGGCTCGTCGCGGCAGCGCTTGCGGCCGGCCTCGATGCTCGCGCGGAGACCGGCGAGCCCGTCGAGCGCGGGTTTGCGATCCGGCGATCCCGACCGGTCGTCGCGCGCCTGAGCGGGCTCTTCGCCATCGACTCGTTCGCCGGCGGCCTCGTCGTCCAGAGCTTTCTCGCCTTCTGGTTCGCGACGCGGTTCGGCCTCCAGCCGGCCGCGATCGGCGGGCTGTTCTTCGCGGGCAGCCTGCTCGGCGCTGCCTCGTTTCCGGTCGCCGTCCGGCTGGCGGCGCGGATCGGCCTGATCCGCACGATGGTCTTCACCCACATCCCGTCCAGCCTGCTCCTGATCGCCATGGCGCTCGTGCCCGCGACCGCGGTCCCGCTGGCCGCGTCGCTCTACCTGGCCCGATCCCTGCTGTCGTCGATGGACGTGCCGACGCGTCAGTCGTACGTGATGGCGGTCGTCGATCCGTCCGAGCGAACGGCGACGGCCGGCGTGACGTCGCTTGCCCGCAGCGCGGCGCAGACGATCGGGCCGCTGGCCGGCGGGCTGCTCATCGCGCCGTGGGGGATCGGCGCCCCGCTGATCGCCTGCGGGGTCCTCAAGATCGGTTACGACGTGCTGCTGTTCGCGGCCTTCAGGGCGAGTCCGGCGCCCGGCGAGTCGGGCCTGCGCGCGGCCGGCGGTCCGGCGGCCTTCTGACGGCGGGCGAGCGGCTCAGGCCGGGCGAATGGCTCAGGCCGGGCGGGCCCGCCGGGGCTTGACGATCCGGAACCAGATCCAGGCCAGCGCCACGAGCACGAGCACGCCGATGACCGCGTACTCGAAGCGCTTCAGGACCCCGCCGACCGCCTCCCAGTTGGCGCCCAGCTGGACCCCGGCGAACACCAGGACGAACGTCCATGGCAGGGAGCCGAGGAACGTGAACAGCGTGAACGGGCCGAGCGGCATCCGCGCCACACCGGCGGCGAACGAGACGAGCGAGCGGATCACCGGGATCATCCGGCCGAAGAACGCGGCCGGGGCGCCGTGGCGCTCGAAGAAGCCCTCGGCGCGGTCGAGATCGGCGGCGCCGATCCCGAGGTACCGGCCCCAGCGCTCGATGATCGGGCGTCCGCCCCACGCCCCGATGCCGTACGCGACGAGCGCGCCGAGGGTCGCGCCGACCGTCCCGGCGAGCGTCACGAGCACGAGGTTCCAGGGCTGCCCGGTCAGCGGCTCGAGGCTGCGCCCGTCGCCGACGAGGAACCCGGCGAAGGGCAGCACCAGCTCCGAGGGGATCGGGACGACGACGCTCTCGATGGCGACCCAGAGCGCGACGCCGAGGTAGCCGACGGCGTTGTAGAGCTGGGTGACCGCCTCGCGGACGGGCCCGTTGAGGAAGTCGAACACGGCGGGCAGCATAGCCGACTATCCTCGGCTGGTGACCGAGCCCCCCGACCGGCCGAGGCGGCCCGGACGGTCCGACCACCCGCACGTCGCGCCCCATCGTGCCAGGGTCCCGGGTACGCCTGCCGAGGTGGTGCTGACCGGCGCCGATCTCACGATCGCGGACGTCGAGGCCGTGGCCCGGCGCGCGGCCGCGGCCCGCCTGGACGACGATGCCCGCGCCCGGATGGGCGAGGCCAGGGGCGTGATCGAGGAGCTGGTCGCCGCCGGGGAGGTCGTCTACGGCGTGACGACCGGGTTCGGCGACCTCGCCTCCTCGTTCGTCCCGGCGGCGCAGGGCGAGCAACTCCAGGAGAACCTCCTGGTGAGCCATGCGGCGGGGGTCGGCGAGACCTTCCCGCGCGAGATCGTGCGGGCGATGCTGCTCCTGCGGGCCAACACGCTGGCGCTGGGGCACAGCGGCTGCCGGCCGGAGCTCGTGGACCGGCTCCTGGCCTTCCTCGATCGCGGGATCCATCCCGTCGTCCCGGCCCAGGGAAGCGTCGGGGCGTCCGGCGATCTCGCGCCGCTCGCTCACCTGGCGCTGCCGCTGATCGGCCGGGGCGAGGTGGAGCTCGAGGGCACGGTCATGCCGTCCGCGGAGGCGCTCGGACAGGTCGGGCTCGAGCCGCTCCGCCTCCGGGCCAAGGAGGGGCTCGCCCTCCTCAACGGGACCCAGATGATGGGCGCGATCGGCGCCCTCCTGCTCGCCGATGCGGACCGGCTGGCGGCCACGGCCAGCGTCGCGGCGGCGATGAGCGTCGAGGCCCTGCTCGGGACGGACGTCGCCTTCGCGGCGGCCTACCAGCTGGCCCGCCCGCACCCCGGGCAGATCGCGGTCGCCGCGGAGCTGCGCCACCTCCTCCGGGACTCCGGCCTGCAGCGGGCGCACCATGGCACCCCGCACAAGGTCCAGGACCCGTACTCGCTGCGCTGCGTCCCGCAGGTCCACGGCGCGGTCCGTGACGCGCTGGACTACCTGCGCGCGGTGCTGGACATCGAGCTGAACAGCGCCACGGACAACCCGCTCGTCTTCCCGGACGGTGGCGTTGCGGATGAGGCGACGGTCGCCACCGGTGGCGGGCGGGTCATCAGCGGCGGCAACTTCCACGGCGAGCCCCTGGCGCTCGCCCTCGACTTCGCCAAGCTGGCGCTCACGGAGCTCGGTTCGATCAGCGAGCGCCGGACCGCGCTCCTCGTCGATCCCCGCTTGAACGGCGGGCTGCCGCCTTTCCTCGCGGCGGCGTCCGGCCTCGACTCGGGGATGATGATCGTGCAGTACACGGCCGCGGCGCTCGCCTCGGAGAACAAGGTCCTTGCCCATCCCGCATCGGCGGACACGATCCCGACCAGCGCCAACCAGGAGGATCACGTCTCGATGGGCTCGATCGCCGCGCGCCACGCGCGAACCGTGCTCGGCCACGTGGAGCAGATCCTGGCCATCGAGCTCGTCGTCGCGGCGCAGGCCCTCGACCTGCGGCTCCACTCCCTGCCGGGCACGCAGCCGGGCGCCGGCGTGGCCGAGGCGCACGCGCTCGTCCGCTCCCGGGTGGCGCATCTCGACCACGATCGTGAGCCGGGGCCGGATCTGGCGGCCGCGACCGCGCTCGTCCGATCCGGGGCGCTGGCCCCCCTCGCCGCGCCGCGCCCCTGATCGCCGCACGATGTTCCGTCCCTGGACCTCGCCGACATGACGCGGATCGCGATCGTCGACGTGACCGCCGGATCGTCCTTCGCGCTGCTGCCGCCGTGCGCGGACCCGGCGTTCGACCACCGCACCTGCGACTACTGGGAGAACGCCGATCGCGGGTCCAGGGCAGCCCGACCGGGCTGGCTGGAGCGCCGGGCAGAGCCGCCACCACCGGCCCGGCGGACGACCGGCAACCCGTTCCTCGACGAGCTCGCGGATGGTGGCGCCAACCCGTTCGCGGTGGCGGCTGGTCCCGCCGCAAACCCCTTCGCGCGCGGCGACGCGGAGCCCGTGCCGGACAACCCGTTCGTGCCGCGCCCGCCCGCTCGCCGCACGGTCGAGACGGACGCCCCGCCGAAGCTCGCGCTCCTGGCCCGGGGGCTGGCGATCTTCGGCAGCTATGCCAAGGTCCTGCTCGTCGACGACATCGCCGTGGGCTACTCCCAGTTCGGCCCGCTGTCCGCGTATCCACGCGCGCTTCGTCTGCGCGAGCTGTATCCGCAACTCCCTGACGCGCCCCTCCCGGCCGTGATCACCTGCATCGCAACGACCGCCGATGCGCGCGGACAGGGCCATGCCCTGCGGCTCGTGCAGGCGGTCTGCGAGGATCTCGCGGGCCGCGGGTTCGCGGCGGTCGAGGCCTATCCGGAGCCGCGCCTGCCCGAGAACGCGACGAGCGCCGCCGTGCCCGCCTTCTGGATCCAGGCCGGGTTCGAGGTCGCAGTGGACGACGACCGGTACCCGGTCGTCCGGCGGGAGCTGTGACATTGCCCGGCACTCGCACCGACGCGCCGCCCGGACCGCGTCCCGTCCGTGCCGCTCGCGGCTCGGAGCTGAGCTGCCGCGGCTGGCAGCAGGAAGCCGCGCTCCGGATGCTGATGAACAACCTCGATCCGGAGGTGGCGGAGAACCCCGACGCGCTGGTCGTGTACGGCGGAACCGGCCGGGCGGCCAGGAGCTGGGCGGCCTTCGACGCGATCGTCCACGAGCTTCGCCGCCTCGCCGACGACGAGACGCTGCTGGTCCAGTCCGGCAAGCCGGTTGCCGTCTTCCGAACCCACCCCTGGGCGCCGCGCGTCCTGATCGCGAACTCCAACCTCGTGGGTCGCTGGGCCACCTGGGATCACTTCCGCGAGCTCGAACGGGCGGGTCTCACGATGTACGGGCAGATGACGGCGGGCTCCTGGATCTACATCGGGACCCAGGGGATCCTGCAGGGGACATACGAGACGTTCGCCGAGTGTGCGCGCCAGCACTTCGGCGGCACGCTGCGGGGTCGGGTCGTGCTGACGGCCGGCCTGGGCGGGATGGGCGGCGCCCAGCCGCTGGCGGTGACGATGAACGAGGGCGTCTGCCTGGCCATCGAGGTCGACGAGGTCCGCGCCCGGCGACGGCTGGAGATCGGGTATGTCGACCGGCTGACGACCGATCCCGCCGAGGCGCTCGCGTGGGCCCGCATGGCCGCCCGCGACGGCCGGGCGGAGTCGATCGCGCTGGTGGGGAACGCCGCGGAGATCGAGCCTGCCTGGGCGCGGGCGGGCGAGCGCTTCGACGTCGTGACCGACCAGACGTCCGCCCACGACGCGCTGGCCGGCTACGTCCCGGCGGAGATCGGGCTCGACGACGCCGCAACGCTGCGGGCGGCCCAGCCGGACGAGTACGTGCGCCGCTCGATGCGCTCGATGGCCGATCAGGTCCGGGCCATGCTCGCCTTCCGCGCCGCGGGGGCGGTCGTGTTCGACTACGGCAACAACCTGCGGGCGATGGCGCACGAGGCCGGCGCGACGAATGCCTTCGACTACCCGGGCTTCGTGCCGGCCTTCATCCGGCCGCTCTTCTGCGAGGGCAAGGGCCCATTCCGGTGGGCGGCGCTGTCCGGCGATCCGGCGGACATCCTCCGCACGGACGCGGCGATCCTCGAGCTCTTCCCGGACGACGTGGCGCTCCGGCGCTGGATCGAGCTGGCCCAGGCCAGGGTGCCGTTCCAGGGGCTGCCCGCGCGGATCTGCTGGCTGGGCTATGGCGAGCGCGCACGGGCCGGGCTGGAGTTCAACCGGCTCGTCGCCTCGGGGGAGGTCTCCGCGCCGATCGTGATCGGGCGCGACCATCTCGACGCGGGCTCAGTCGCCTCACCGAACCGGGAGACGGAGGCGATGGCCGACGGATCCGACGCGATCGCCGACTGGCCGCTGCTCAACGCGCTGGTCAACACGGCGGCGGGCGCGACGTGGGTCTCGATCCACCACGGCGGCGGGGTGGGGATCGGCTACTCCCAGCACGCCGGGATGGTCGTCGTGGCCGACGGCACGGACCTCGCGGCCGAGAAGCTCGAGCGCGTGCTGACGACGGACCCCGGGATGGGCGTCGTTCGGCACGTCGACGCCGGCTACGAGCGGGCCGTCGAGGTCGCGCGCGACCGGGGCGTCCGGATCCCGATGCTCGACGAGCGTTGACCGGCCGGTAACGCGCCGCTGATCGCCGGCGCCGATGGTCGAGCCCGAGCGCATTTCGGGCTGGGTTCGGAGCGGCTCGCCGAGTACGATGCCCGAAGCGCAGCACCTGCGCCTGGAGGAGGGTTTTTCGTCGTGCGTTCATCCCGTCGCGCCCGCCGTTCCCTGCTGGCCGCCGCCGGCTCGCTCTTGCTGCTTGCGGGGCTGTTGCCCATGGCGGCGGCTTCCGTCGTGCTCGGTGCCACGCCGGTGTTCATCAACGAGATCCACTACGACAACACCGGCACGGACGCCGGTGAGTTCGTCGAGATCGCGGGTCCGGCGGGGACCGATCTGGCCGGCTGGTCGATCACCCTCTACAACGGGAGCGGTGGCGCGCCGTACGACACCGACCCCCTCACCGGCACGATCCCGGACCAGCAGAACGGCTTCGGAACGATCTCGATCAGCTACCCCTCCAACGGCATCCAGAACGGATCGCCTGACGGCGTGGCCCTCGTGAACGGCACCACGGTTGTCCAGTTCCTGAGCTACGAGGGCACGTTCGCCGCAGTCGGCGGTCCCGCGAACGGTCTGACCAGCGCCGACATTGGCAGGTTGGAGACAGGATCGGAGCCGCTGGGCCTCTCCCTCCAGCTCCAGGGAACCGGGACCGCCTACGAGGACTTCACCTGGAGCGCGCCCATCGCGGCCACGCAGAACGCCGTCAACGCCGGGCAGACCTTCAGCGGGGGAGCCGATGCGGCGCCTGCGGTCACCGCGGCCACGCCCGCCAACGGCTCAGCGGGCGTCGCCGAGGCCGCGAACATCACGGTCACCTTCTCGGAGCCGGTGGCCGTCATCGGCGCGTGGTACTCGATCGAGTGCACCGTGACCGGTTCCCACGGCGCAACCGTCTCGGGCGGCCCCGCGACGTTCACCCTCGACCCGGCCGCCGACTTCGGCCCGAGCGAGGACTGCACGGTCACGGTTCGCTCGGCTGGCGTCGCCGACGAGGACGCCAACGATCCGCCCGATGCGATGGCCGCCGACTTCGTCTTCTCGTTCTCGACGACCGACGCCTGTGAGACGACCTACACGCCCATCCCCGCCATCCAGGGCTCCGGGCCCAGCGCGGCGATCACCGGCACCGTCACCACCCAGGGGGTCGTGATCGGCGACTACGAGGGCCCGGCGCCGGAGCTGCGCGGCTTCTACATCCAGGACCCGGCCGGTGACGGCAACGCCGCCACGTCCGACGGCATCTTCGTGTTCAACGGGAGCGACGACGAGGTGGCGCTCGGCGATCTCGTCCGGGTCAGCGGCACGGCGGCCGAGTTCCAGGAGCAGACCCAGATCTCCGCCTCGACGATCACTGGCTGCGGCGACGGGACCGTCACCCCGACGGACGTGACCCTGCCCTTCGCGACCCTCGCGATGCGCGAGCAGTACGAGGGCATGCTGATCCGGCTGCCGCAGACCCTCGTCGTCAACGAGACCTTCCAGCTCGGACGGTTCGGGCAGATCACGGTCGGGTCCGAGCGCCACTTCAGCCCAACCCTCGTCGCGGAGCCGGGGCCGGACGCCATCGCCGAGCTCGCCTGGCAGCGCCTCGACTCGCTGATCATCGACGACGAGCTGCAGAACCAGAACCGCGATCCGATCCTGTTCGGTCGCGGGGGCGCGGAGCTGACCGCGGAGAACACGCTCCGCATCGGCGACACGGTGACCGGCGTCGTCGGCGTCATGACCTACACGTGGGCGGGCAACGCTGCCAGCGGCAACGCCTACCGCGTGCGGCCGGTGGACGCCCTCGGCGGGGGCGTCCCTTCCTTCCAGCCGGCCAACCCCCGGCCCGCGAACCCGGAGCCGATCGCCGGCGACCTGCGCGTCGCGGCGATGAACGTGCTCAACTACTTCTCGACGATCGATGCAGGCCCGGACGTCTGCGGACCCACCGGCGGCCTCGACTGCCGGGGTGCGGACAGCCAGGCGGAGTTCGAGCGCCAGCAGGCAAAGATCGTCGCCGCCATCATCGGCCTCGACGCGGACATCGTCGGGCTCAACGAGATCGAGAACAACGCCACCGCGTCGCTCGAGAGTCTCGTCACGGCGCTCAATGCCGTCGACGGCGCCGGCACGTGGGCGTACATCGACACGGGCACGATCGGGACGGACGCGATCAAGGTCGGCCTGATCTACAAGCCGGCGGCCGTGACGCCGGTCGGGGAGCACGCGATCCTCGACTCGTCCGTCGACGCCCGCTTCATCGACACCCTCAGCCGGCCGGCGCTGGCCCAGACGTTCGACCAGGTGGGCGGCGGTCGCCTGACCGTCGTCGTCAACCACCTCAAGTCCAAGGGCTCTCCCTGCCCCGGCGATCCGGACACGGGCGATGGCTCCGGCAACTGCAATCTCACCCGGACCCAGGCGGCCGAGGCCCTCGTCGACTGGATCGCCACCGACCCCACGGACAGCGGCGATCGCGACGTGCTCGTCATCGGTGACCTCAACTCGTACGCCAGGGAGGCACCGATCGACGTGTTCATCCGCGAGGGCTACACCAATCTCGTGGAGCAGTTCCTCGGCGACGAGGCGTACTCGTTCGTGTTCGACGGCTCGTCCGGCTATCTCGACCACGCGCTCGCCAGCCCGACCCTCGCCGCGCAGGTGGCGGGCGTCACGGAATGGCACATCAACGCCGACGAGCCGGCCGTGCTCGACTACAACCTCGAGTTCAAGTCGGATCGGCAGGACGTCGTGCTGTACGCGCCGGACCAGTACCGTTCCTCCGACCACGACCCGCTCATCGTGGGGCTGGACCTGCTCGACTACCGGTTCGTCGGGTTCCTGCCGCCGGTCGACAACCCGCCGGCGGTCAACGTCGTGAGGGCCGGCGCGTCGATCCCCGTCAAGTGGATGCTCTCCGGCAACCTGGGGCTCGATGTCCTGTTCGGCAGCCCGACGGTCACTCTGCATGCCTGCGGCTCGAGTGCCGGTTCGGTGGAAACCACCGCGCCCGGCGGGAGCGGCCTCCAGTACGACCCGGCGACCAACACCTACACGTACGTCTGGAAGACGTCGAAGGACTGGCGGGGCCAGTGCGCCGAGTTCGAGATCACCTTCGACGACGGCACCTACCGGACCGCGAGCTTCAGTTTCACCAGGTAGATCCGCGGCGGGGCGGCACGCACCTTTGACGAGGCGCGCTCGTCAGGCCGTGACGGACTCCTCCGGCTCGGGGATCCGCTGCAGCGAGCGAACCGGAGAGAAGAAGACCGGCAGGAACGCGAACAGGCTGAGGATCGCGCCGACCCAGACGGTCGTGCGAACGTCGGTCACCTCGGACAGGCCGGCTCCGATCAACGACCCAACGGGGATCGTGCCCCACACGATGAAGCGCATCGTCGCGTTCATCCGGCCGAGGAACCGCTCCGGGGTGATCGCCTGCCGGAGCGACACCTGGTTGACGTTGTAGACGACGTTCGCGATCGACGACAGGAAGAAGGCCGCACCCAGGAGGTACAGGGCGGTGTCCGGTGTCGCAAGCGGCACGAGCAGGCCGATCGGCCCGAACAGGAACGCGGACCCGACGATCGAGCGTCCGATGCCGAAGCGGTCCGCCACCCGGCTGGAGATGAGCGCACCGAGCAGGACGCCTCCGCCGCCGAACCCGCCGATCAGCCCCACCTCCGCCGGTGTCAGCTCGAGGTCGCGGTAGGCGTAGACGGCGAAGATCGCGAAGGCGATGTTCCCGAACAGGTTCGCGCTCGAGGTGGTCGCCGCGATCCTGGCCAGGTATCGGTGGCTTACGATGTAACGCAGGCCCTCGGCGATCTCCTGGCGCATGCTGCGCCGCGGACCCGAGCCCGGAGCGGCGTTCACGGTCGGATCGGCCGCGGCTGCCTCCGCGACGACGCCCGTTCCGGACAGCGACGACTCGGCCACCTCGTCCGCCGAGGCCGCGGCCGCCGTGGTCGACGCCGGCGAATGTGCCTCCGGCCGGCGGATCGCGAACAGGAGCAGCGCCGAGACGACATAGCTGATCGCGTCGATCACGATCGCGACCGGTGCCGAGAGCGCGGCCACGATCCCGCCACCCACCGGCTGGCCGAGGATCTGCGCGGACGAGTGGCTCATCTGCAGCTTGGCGTTGCCGTCGACCAGCTCGTCGCGCTCGAGGACCGTGGGCAGGTAGGACTGGTCCGCGATGTCGAAGAAGACCGTGAAGACGCCGTTCGCGAAGCCGACGACGTAGAGCTGCCACATGGTCAGGGCGTCCGCGGCAAAGGCGACCGGGATCGAGATCAGCATGAGCGCCCGTCCCAGATCGGCCGCGATGAGGATCGGCCGGCGCCGGAGACGGTCGACCCACACGCCGGCCGGCAGGGTGAACAGCAGGAACGGCAGGAACTCGATCGTCGTCAGCAGGCCAACCTCGCCGGGTGACGCCTGCAGGAGGAGGACCGCGATGACCGGGATCGCGATCTGGGTCACCTGCGTGCCGAACAGGGAGATCGTCGCCGCCGTCCAGAGCTTGGCGAAGTCCGGCTTGCGGTACAGGCTGCGGCGCGGGGTGGACGTCACTCGGGGGCACCTCGACGACGGGGTGGGGGACATCGGCTGGAGGAGAGCCACGTTAGTCTAGCGTCTAACTCGTGTTCGCTCGTTGCATCCCGGTGAGGTCCAGCCCGCCGCCCGCCCATCCGACGTGGCACAGTAGCGCGGTGCCGGGCCTCGTCGAATCCGTGCCCAACTTCTCCGAGGGGCGGCGGCTGGACACCGTCGAACGGCTCACCCAGGCCGTCATGGCGACGCCCGGGGCTCAGCTCCTCGACTGGACGAGCGACGCGAGCCACAACCGGTCCGTCCTGACGATCGCCGGCGAGCCCGCCCCGGTCAGCCTGGCGCTGGAGCGCGCCGTCGAGGTTGCGATCGAGGCCATCGACATGGGCCGCCACGCGGGCGAGCATCCCCGGATCGGCGCGGTGGACGTGATCCCGTTCGTCCCGCTCGAGGGGACCACGATGGAGGAGTGCGTGGCGCTCGCGCGGTCGTTCGGCGCGCGGATCGCCGACCGGTTCGAGCTGCCCGTCTACCTGTACGCCAACGCCGCGCTGCGCCCCGACCGGGTCCGGCTCGCCGACGTCCGGCGCGGTCAGTACGAGGGCCTCAGGACGGAGATCTCGCATCGCGGTCGGGAGCCGGACCTGGGACCGAGTCGGATGCATCCATCGGCCGGCGCGACGGCGGTCGGCGCCCGCCCGTTCCTCATCGCCTGGAACATCAACCTGGACTCGCCGGATCGCGAGCTGGCCGTACGGATCGCCCGCCGCGTCCGTGAGTCTGGTGGCGGCCTCGCCCGCGTGCAGGCGAACGGCTTCTACATCGAGGAGCTCGGCCGCGCGCAGGTCTCGATGAACCTTCTCGACTTTGCCGTGACGCCGATCTGGCACGTCTGGGAGACCGTCCGCGAGCTGGCCGCGGAGGATGGCGTCGAGCTGGCCGAGTCGGAGCTGATCGGCCTGGCGCCGCTCGCGGCGCTCGACGACGTGGCGAGCCACGCCGGCGCCCCGGGCCACGCCGCGGTGGAGGAGCGCCTCGCCGCAGCCGCGCGCTTCCTCCGGCTGCGCGACTTCTCCCCGCTCCAGGCACTCGAGCTCCGCCTGGCCGCGGCGAGCGCGTCCGGCACGGCCTGACGGCGCATCGTTCTCGCTGCCCATGACGCTCCGGCTGATCGACGGCGGGCGGGACCCGAGGCGGTGAACGGTCTGCTGGTCCATGGGGCCGCCGAGATCGTGACGATGGCCGGCGGTCTCCGACGCGGCGCCGCGCAGGACGATCCTGCCGTCATGGTCGCCGGCCGAACCGGCGACGGTTCGGCCCGCGGCGGCTCGGCCCGCGACCACCCGGCGCGCGAGCCCGTCGTCGCCTGCTGGGGCGACCGGATCGTGGCGGTCGGCCCGCGCAGCGACGTCGAGCGCGACCTCGAGGCCGCGGGACTGCCGCTCGATCGCTTCGCCCGGCTCGACGCGCACGGCGGGACCGTCACGCCGGGTCTCGTCGACGCCCACACCCACCTCCTGTTCGCGGGCTCGCGGGCGGCGGAGTTCCGGCTCCGCCAGCGCGGCGCCGGTTACCTCCAGATCCTGGCGGCCGGCGGCGGGATCCTGTCGACCGTTGCGGCCACGCGGGCGGCGTCGGACGAGCAGCTGGCCGCTCATGGCCGCCGCTGGCTGGATGAGATGCTGGGCCACGGCGTCACCACCGTCGAGGCCAAGTCCGGCTACGGACTGGACGAACGGACGGAGCTGCGGCTGCTCGCGATCGCGGACGCCCTCGGACGTGCGGGCCCGGTCGACGTGGTGTCCACGTTCCTCGGCGCGCATGCCGTGCCGGCGGAGCACCGCGGCCGCCGCGACGGCACGGACGAGTACGTCAGGAGCGTCATCGAGGAGCAGCTGCCGGCCGTGGCGGCCCAGGGAGTTGCCCGGTTCTGCGACGTCTTCTGTGAACGCGGCGTCTTCACGGCGGACCAGTCGCGCCGGGTCCTCGAGGCAGGCGCGAGGCTCGGCTTGCTGCCACGCCTGCACGCCGACGAGCTGGCACCGAGCGGCGGGGCGGAGCTCGCGGCGGAGGTCGGCGCCATGTCCGCTGACCACCTCTCGGCGCCGTCCGAGGCGGGCATCGACGCGCTCGCCGCGGTCGCGGAGGCCGGCCGGCCGGTCGTCGCCACGCTTCTGCCAGCCACGACCTGGTTCCTGATGTCCGGCCATCACGCGCCCGCTCGGGCCCTGATCGAGCGCGGGGTGCCCGTCGCGATCGCGACCGACTTCAATCCCGGCACCTCGCCGACCGCGAGCCTGCCGCTGGCAATGACGAACGCCTGCCTGTCACTTGGCCTGACACCCAGCGAAGCGCTGACGGCGGTGACGATCAACGCCGCCCAGGCGCTGGGGCTCGGTGGCGAGATCGGCTCCGTCGAGGTGGGCAAGGCTGCCGATCTCGTAATCTGGCGAACGGGATCGCACGAGGAGATCCCGCTCTGGCCGGGGGCCGGCCTGGTCCGGACGGTCGTGAAGCGCGGCCGGGTCGTCCTCGAGCGGGACTGACCCGCCTAAACCTTGCCCCGGGACTCCAGACGCACCGCGGTGACCTCGGCGGGCAGGGCGGATGGCATGACGGTCAGCTTGGGCTGGATGGCGGGCTCGCCGCCCATCTCGTGGAAGAACCTGGCCATCGCCTCGTCGCACCTCGCCTCGTCCTCGCAGACCGGCATGGCCACGACGATGCGCGGGTCCAGCTGTGCGATGAGCTCCGCCGAACGGGTCGCGCTGAGGTTGCCGCCCACCGGCACGCAGGCGATGTCGACCGATCCGACGTCCGCGAGCTCCTCCTCCGTGAGCAGGTGGCCGATGTCGCCGACGTGGACCGTGTGCATGCCGTCCAGCTCCACGACGAACGCCGTCTGTCTGCCCCGCTCGGCGCCCCGCGCGTCGTCGCGGTAGGTCTGCACGCCGGTCAGCAGGACGTTCCTGACCTCGTACTCGCCCGGTCCGTCGAGCACGAAGCTCGCCTCCAGGCTCGATGGCACGGCGGTCTTGCCGTCGCGCGAGCGGGCGCCGCCCCTGGCCCGTGCCAGCGGAACGTCGTCCGGATGGCTGTAGGTGACGATGTCACCGGTGATGCCGCGGCCGGTCGGCCCGACCACGGATTGATAGGGGTCCGCGACCACGACCGCGTCGCGACCCCGGAGGCGGATGCATGTCCGCCCGTACCAGGTGATCTCCACCGCCCGATTCTGGCACGGCGCCCTGCACCCGCGCTCACCGCCGGAGATCGCCTGCCCGCGGCTCCCGATCGAGCGCCGGCGCGCGACTCGAGCGTCGTACCGCCGGGCCGCGGCTTCGTGCCGGAGCGCGGCCCGAGTGGGGTCGGCCGCGACAGCGCCGTCGGGCCCGAAACTTCTCGTTTGCACGCCTCCCGGGCGCAAGGCCGCATCCGGCCTCGGCGCGGCGGCGGTTCGTGCAGGGCTGCCCGCCCGTCACCTCTCATCCGCACGCCTGGCGGGCGAGCGAGAAGAACCACGCGATCCTGCGCCCGCCTGGAGTGCAAATGAGGGAAGGTTGGGACCCACGCTTTCCGGGCGCACCCGGCGGTGCGTGAACGAGCGGTCGGAGGCGGCCAACGAAGCAGGCGGGCGGGATCAGTGCACCGCTTCCGTCGCGCCGGCGGACGGTGCCGGGTCACGATCGCGCGGCGCTCGGCTTCGGCCGCCCCGTGACCATCCTGTGAGCATCTTGCCGGCTGCGCGACCGCACCAGTCCCGACCGAGTCTCTCGACGAGCGTGGCCGAGCACGGTCCAGGTGATCAATCCGATGCCTGCCACCCCTTTGGGGCCGCCAAGCCCCCGAGATGACCACCTGATGGGCAGGAGCCAGGCCATCGTCGCGGCGCCGGGCGCCGGGCGCCGGGCGCCGGGCGCGGGGCGCGGGGCGCGGGGCCGCCGGGCGCGGGGCGCCGGGCGTGGGCGCGGGCGCGCGGGCGTGGGGCGCCGGGCGCGGGGCGCGGGCGCGCGGGCGTGGAGCGCGGGCGTGGGGCGCAGAGACGGAGCGGCCACGGCGCACGGGCCGCGGATCGGCCGGACTCACCGCCGCGAATCAATAGACCGGGGGCGCCTGCCCAATCGGCGCCCCCGGTCAGAGGGAGGGAGGAAGGAACCCTTTGGAGGTCCGGTCCGATGTCCACGCTACGGCGCGGACATTCAACGACAGGGAGCCAAGCGATTAAGAAAGCGACACGCTGCAGGCCAGGACTGACTGCTGGGCGGGGGGGCGGACCAACGCTCGCGTGCCACAATCGCCGCCATGTTCCTCCGTCCTCGCATCCCGGCCGTCCTCCTGACGCTCCTGCTGGCCGTCGCCGCGTGCGACGCGGCGGTCGTGTCACCGTCGCCATCGGAGACGCCCGGCGCCACGCCCTCGCCGACGGTCCCGGCCACGCCGTCGCCGGCAACCTCGGCATCGCCGTCGGGCGGTCCCTCCGCCTCCGGCTCGGCGGCCGCCTCCGCGTCGCCCGGGGCGTCGCAGGATCTCACCGCCATCTACGAGGCAGTCAACGAGCAGGTCCAGGAGATCCGCGGCCTGGAGGAGCGTGAGCCGGTCGAGGCGCAGATCGTGTCGTCCGACGAGCTGGGCGACATCCTCGCCAAGGCAGTCCGCGAGGACACCCCACCGGACCTCCTAGCGACCTACGAACGGCTCTACCAGGCCATGGGCCTGATGCCCGACGATGCGTCGCTCAGCGACGTGTACGTCGACCTCCTCGAGAGCCAGGTCGGGGGGTTGTACGACCCCACCACGGAGAGCCTGTACGTGCTGTCCAAGGAGGGTGACGTGGGCGTGGTCGAGCGGATGCTCTACGCGCACGAGTACCAGCACGCGCTCCAGGACCAGCATTTCGACCTCGAGGCGCTCCAGCCGGCGGACCTCGTCGACGACAGCGATCGCCAGCTGGCACGCCAGGCGCTCGTCGAGGGCGACGCCTACGTCGGCATGACCTACTGGCTGCAGCAGCACCTCTCGCCGGTCGAGATGCTGGAGGTGCTCGAGCTGGGCAACGACCCCGAGGCCACCGCTGCGCTGGAGGACATCCCGCCGATCGTGTCCGGACAGATCCTGTTCCCCGCCATCAACGGGCTGACCTGGGTCCTGGGCATCCAGCAGGCCGGCGGCTGGGAGGCCGTGGACGCCGCCTTCGCGGAGCCGCCCGAGTCCAGCGAGCAGATCCTCCACCCCGAGAAATGGGCGACGCGCGAGGCGCCGATCGCGGTCGAGCTGCCCGAGGACCTCGCCGAGCGCCTCGGCGACGGCTGGAAGGTGGCGCTCGAGGACACGATGGGCGAGTTCCAGATCGGCATCTGGCTCGGCGCCGAGATCTCTCTCTCACCCTTCCAGCCGCCGCCCCCCGCCGCCGCGGTCGGGTGGGGTGGCGACCGCATCGCGCTGCTCGAGGGCCCTGACGACGCCTGGGCGGTGGTCTGGCGGACCGCGTGGGACAGCGAGTCGGAGGCGGAGGAGTTCCTCGGCGCCGCGACGGAAGCCCTCGATACGGCGGATGGCCCAGGCCAGTCCTTCGCGAGCGACCGCGATGTCTGGCTGATCGTGGGTTCGAGCGAGGACGTCCTGGGTCTGGCGGCCGAGGCCGCCGGCCAGACCGGCGGCTGAGCGGCGAGCCGACCGGCTCGGGACGCGCTTGCCGCCAGGGCGCGCGCCGGTTCCACCAGCCGACCGTCCGGAGGTCGCTACGCGGGCGGTCTCGGACCCGCCGCTGCGCTCTGAGCGTGGCGAGCGGCCGGCAGTTCCACCGCCTGGTCGCTGGGCGGTCCCCCGGTGCATTCCCGCCGGATACCGACCGCCACATGGTCGGGTGGCGGGACCGCTCCGCACCGGGCGACCGCCCCGCACCAGGCGACCGCGCCACGCCGGGCAACCGCGTCCCCTCACCCTGCCGCACCCCCGGGTCGCTGCCGCCGACCGCCCTACATCGACTCGGGGGCGGAGATCCCGAGTAGTCCCAGCGCGTTGGCCAGCGTGATCTGCGTCGCGCGCGCCAGGGCAAGTCGGGCGCGCGATCGGTCCGGCTGCTCGGGGTCCACGACGCGCGCGTCGCGGTAGAACGCGTGGAACGTCGTCGCGAGCTCCGTGGCGTAGGCCGTGATGCCGTGCGTCTCCTCGTCGCGGACCGCGTCCTCGACGACCTCCGGCAGGCGCGTCAGCGCCCGGGCGAGAGCCGCCTCGGGCGCGCCGGAGAGCGACCCCGCCACCGATTCGGCCGGCGCCAGCCCCGCCTCCGCCGCCTTGCGCACGATCGAGGCGATCCGGGCGTGGGCGTACTGGACGTAATAGACGGGGTTCTCGGCGGATTGCTTCTTGGCCAGCTCGATGTCGAAGTCGATCGCGCTGGTGTGCGCCCGTGAGGCGAAGAACCAGCGCGCCGCATCCACGCCCACCTCTTCCAGCAGCTCGTCGAGGGTGATGAACTCACCGGCGCGCTTCGACATGGAGATCTCGACGCCGTCGCGAACGAACCGGACCCACGAGTAGAGGAGCATCTGGACCGCCTCCCGGTCGTAGCCCATCGCCTCGGCCGCGTTCCGGTTCCGCGCCACCGTCCCGTGGTGATCCGCGCCCCAGATGTAGATCAGGTGGTCGTAGCCGCGGCTGAACTTCTCGGTGACATAGCCGATGTCCGCCGCGAAGTAGGTCGGCTGGCCGTTGGATCGGATGATCACCCGGTCCTTGTCGTCGCCGAACGAGGTCGAGCGGAACCAGACCGCGCCGTCCTGCTCGTAGACGTGGCCGTGCTCGCGCAGGCGCTCGATCGCCCGCTGGACCCAGCCCTCCTCGTGGAGCGAGCCCTCCGTCTTCCAGACGTCGAAGCGGACGCCCAGCCGGCTGAGGCTCGCCTCGATCCCCTCCCGGACGCGCGTCGCGGCCCAGTGGCCCAGGAGCGCCGGCCCGTTGGCGCCGTCCCTCGTCGCCTCCGCCCAGACCTCGTCCGGCACCGCCGCCGCGAGGTCGTCGACGTACGCGCCCCGATAGCCGTCGTCGGGCACGGGCTCGCCGCGTCGCACCGCGAGCACGGAGGCGCCGAGATTGTCGATCTGTCCGCCCGAGTCGTTGAAGTAGTACTCGCGCGTCACCCGCTGTCCGCCAGCCTCCAGCACCCGGCTCAGCAGGTCGCCGATGAAGGCGCCGCGGGCGTTGCCGATCGTCAGCGGCCCGGTGGGATTGGCCGAGACGAACTCGACGTTCACGGAACGCGGGCGGATCGGCGCGACCCTGCCCCACGCCTCGGGCGCCGCCAGGACCGATGCGACGACCGCCTCCAGCGCCCGATCGGCCACGACGACGTTGATGAAGCCCGGCGGCGCCACCTCGACGGAGGCGAGCGGCGAGTCGAAGGCCGGGTCCGTGGCCTCAGCCTGGAGCTCGGCGGCGATGGCCGAGGCGATCGTCAGCGGGGGCTGCCGGTACGGGCGGGCAAGCCTGAGGGCGATGCTCGTGGCGAGGTCGCCGTGGTCCGGGTGGGCCGGACGTTCGATCTCCACGTCCGGGAGGGGGCTGCCGTCCGGCACCTGCGGCACGGTGCCGTTCGCGATCGCCCGCGCCCACGCGCGCTCCACGGCCTGGCGTACCTGGCTCCGGATGGGCGTCAAAGATCTGGCCGGGACCAAGTCGGACAAGGGCCTCCTCACACACGGGTGGATCGACATGGTAGCCGGGCCGGCAGTCCGCCCCGGCTCTATCCATGTGGAGCGGGGGCGGCCAATCTTGGCGGGTGCGCCCAGGACCGCGGCGACGAGCCGTTCGAGCGCCCCGACCCGCAACGCGGAGGTTGATGGAGGCCCGCGGCAGGTCGAGACGAGGCTCCTCGGCCATGGGATCGGACATGGGAGGCGGAGCAGCCCTGGGTCAGCGAGACCGGGTGACTTGTCCCAGGAAAAGGCACCGGCCGGTGCGTCCACGCAACACGTAGTGCGTTCAGGACACATGCGAGCCGTTAATGGGACTAGTTGGACGCCCTGGCGGCTAGTACTTTGGGCTCCCTGCGCCGGAGTACCAATACCGGCACGCCCGCCGACCGAGTCGCTTCTCGGGAGCGACGCCGTCACACGCGACGGGGAAGAGATCATCACTCCGGCAACGGAGAAAGGGGCCAGATCGATGCAAGCGACTGCCATGCGGCAGGTCTCATTCCGAGCCATTGGCTGGCTCACCGTCGTGATGCTCATCGCGGCGGCCCTCCTCGGGCCCACGGCGTCTCGTTCGATCGCGGCCGAGGGTGACCCGGTCGTCACCCAGGAGGACGGGGTCGAGGGATGCATGGGCGTCCGCACGACGCCCGGCAGCGAGAATACGGACAAGCAGCTGATCGGCGGCTCGCTCGAGCCCGGCGGCACCGCGACCTTCCTCATCAGCTATCCGGTCGATCCGGAGGATGTCTCCGGCCGCACGACCTTCGTCATCACCGACTGCGTCTTCATCGACGACGAGCCGGTCCTCAAGTACTCCGTCTCGTTCGTGCCCAACACCGAGAACTTTGTTCTCATGTTCACGCTCGACATCCCCGAGGATGCGCCCATCGGGTCGGAGTACTGCAACTACGCCAAGACGACGGCCGCGCCGTCGGACTCCCAGGCCAGCAACCGCAAGGCCGGCCCGGCCTGCTTCATCGTGGGTGGCTCACTCCGCGTGACGAAGGTCGATGGCAACGGCGACGCGCTCGCCGGGGCAGACTTCACCGTGTCGTGCGAACTCCCGACGACCACCGCCTCCCTGCCTGACGTGATCATCAACGCCGGCGGACAGACCTACACGTTCGACTCGACCTCCGGCGCCACGATCACCCAGGACGTCACCACCGGTGACGATGGGGTCATCAGCGTCCAGGCCCCGGTCGGTACCGTCTGCACGTTCACCGAGACCGATGCTCCGGCCGACCACGAGCTTCCCGAGGACGTCGACTGCGAGCTCACCGTGACCCTCGGCGAGCAGGGAACGTGCACGTTCGTAAACCCCGCGACGCCGAGCCCGACGCCGACGCCGACCCCGACCCCGTCGCCGACGCCGACCCCGGTCCCGCCGACGCCGACCCCGGTCCCGCCGACGCCGACCCCGGTCCCGCCGACGCCGACCCCGGTCCCGCCGCCGCCGACCCCGACCGGCAGCGTGGGCGCTGCCACCGGCTCGCCGCCGCCGACTCTCCCGCCGACCGATCTCGAGTCCGGTAACGCCTCCTCCGCTGGGGACAGCTACCGCCTCGTGCTCATCGGCATGGCGGGCCTGCTGGCGGCCGCCCTCCTGCTGACCCCCAGCCGGAGCACCCGCCGCCGGTAGTCCATCGACTCACCAGGCGACCCGAAGGGGCCGGATGCCGAGAGGCATCCGGCCCCTTCTCCGTGGGCGAGGGGTCGCGGACGGTGCGTCCGCGCAACACATCGTGCTCGCGTGGAACGAGAGAGTACCGCCGCTGTTACAGAAATAGGGCTAGCCGGGAGCCCGGTCGGCTAGTACCTTTGGCGCCCTAACGCGGCAGAAACACGGCCGGATGCCCGCCGGCCGGCTCGATCGAGCGCGGCGCCGCAAGACGGACGGAAGAGATCATCACTCCACGAATGGAGAAAGGGGACAGATCGATGCACGCAACTGCCATGCGGCAGGTTTCATTCCGAGCGATCGGCTGGCTGGCCGTGATGCTGCTCGCCGCTGCCGCCCTGCTCGGGCCCAGCGCCTCGCGCTCCCTGGCCGCCCACACGATCGACCTCGGCGAGTCGGGGACCGACCAGTCCGACACCTGCGAAGGTGACTACTTCAAGATCGAGAACGCCGACGTTCTGGTCGAGGGTGAGCACACCTACACCGGCACCACGATCGACGGTGCGGATTTCACGATCACCCTGGACGTCGTGTTCGATGAGGACGGCGAGGTCGAGTCGATCACGATCATCTCGTCCGATCCCGAGGTCGACTTCAGCGTCATCAAGGCCGGCGACGACTTCGAGTCCGAGGACGGCGACGTGCTGGAGCCCGAGAACGGCAAGGCCATCAGCAACGTGACCTTCTGCCTCGAGATGGCCGCCCCGACGCCGACGCCGACCCCGGTCCCGCCGACGCCGACCCCGGTCCCGCCGACGCCGACCCCGGTCCCGCCGACGCCGACCCCGGTCCCGCCGACGCCGACCCCGGTCCCGCCGACGCCGACCCCGGTCC